>VOFC01003617.1_pt1 | contig 55562 bp, 92 predicted proteins | sample 5384161 | NCBI WGS metagenome assembly VOFC01 (sample SAMN12384722, study PRJNA508395) | human gut metagenome | isolation source: healthy gut B | host: Homo sapiens | reverse complement strand
CCTCATCCATCTGAAGAAATGCTTTTTCTCTGACACTTAAGTCTAATTTTCCGTCCTCTCTTACTTTCAGGACTCTGGCAGATACACGATCACCGACTTTTAACCTGCCAAAAAGCTTCTCTTTTGAATTAATGCACTGTAACAGTTATCCACTGCCAAAACACGCCAAAGTTATCACTGTCTCGTAAATGATTCCTTCTTACATGATCATCCTTTTTATATGGAGAATCTGTACGAAGCTTCTCATATACTTTCATCGTTGCACAAAGTCTTCCGACTTGTCCACGTAAAGTGCAACCAGAACTTCATCACCTTTTTTCACTTTCGCAGTCTGCTCTTTGAATGGAAGAAGAAGATCTTTCTCCAGTCCCCAGTCAAGGAATGCACCGATTCTTCCTGTGTCTGCAACCTTCCAGTACAGCCAGTTCATCCAGCGTGATCTTCGGTTCCTGTGTGGTTGCGGATCAGACGGTCGGAGGAATCTTTGTATAAGAATACTTCTACCGGATCTCCGACTTCTACATCTTTCGGCACCTGTTTTTTTCGGAAGCAGAACTTTGTCATCTTTGTTTCCCAGATATACTCCGAACTCCACTTCTTTGACGATCATCAATCTTCTTTTTCTTTCCCAAATAATCTGTTAATCCCATATATTTCCTCTCTGTTTCCTTCTCTTTTTTATGTATCTGTTACCTGCTTACGCAAATCTGAATTCAATCACTGCATACGGCTTTGCATTTTCATCACATAATTCAACGACTGTTCTGTCATCTTCTGTTGCAATCCGCGGATAGATCATATCACCATATACTGCAGATTTCTTATATTCCACTCGCATCTGGTGTACTTCTTTGTCTTTCGGAAGCGACTCCAGTGCCATCTGCACATACTGGCAGTTATTAACATGCTCATTCGTGTCGATATGATATCTGCGCACCGGAAAGCTTTCCAGTTCTTCCGATTCTGTTGGAAGAGGAATCTTTCTGGATTCGTATGTCATCTCATATGGCTCTCCGGTTCCATATGGGGCAATCTCTGATTCATCCGGTCTTGCCGGACGTCCTCTCTCTATATCCATGTATACCCACAGGGAATTGGCATATGCGACATCGTTTCCATTCTCATCTGTCATGCAGAAATTACGCTCCCCGAACAATCCCTTGAAATCTGTCGCCCAGGTACTGGTCTGTATCTTCTCTCCTATCTCCGGATACCGTTCTACGACTACCTGCCACGACGACAGGATCCAGGCTCTTTTCCGCTCGCTGCAATGCATGATTCCCAGTCCGAGATCTTCCGACTGAAATGTGCTGCAGTCCTGAAAATAATTCACGATCCCCGGCAGTGTGATTCTTCTGGTATGATCCACTTCACTGAACCGGATTCTTCCCTCTGTAGTATATTGATTGTCTCTCATAGTTAGTCTGACTCCTTTGTATGCTCTTCTTCCGTATTCTTATCGGAATTCCCGAAGAAAACCATTTTATCTTGAATTCCGAAGCAGCAGTTACCATCTCATATTCTTCTGCACTGAGTGCTTCTTTCAGTTCTTTTTTCCGTCTTCATCAACCACCGCACAGGTCGCATTGGTAAAGCACAGGCTCGGGTACAGCACGCACCACCAGTTATGTCCTTTTCCGCTTCCGAGAGTGATCCTCAGCGCCTCATACTCTCCTTCCGGAAATATGATATCACCATACCGTTTATCCGGGAAATAGCAGCTCATCACCTTTGCCTGTGCCCGGTATGACACGCCTTCTTTTTTTTAACACTTCATCAGCAGTCTTCACCAGTTCCTTCTGATGCTTTTTTCACCCAGTCTTTTGTTAACTGTGCGCTTTTACGCTCCGTTTCCGGCATCTGTGATTTCATATAGCTAAGTACCGTATCCCGGACGTGCAATTTAATCCGCTGATCCTTCACACTATTGCTTTCTGCGATCACATGAAAGCGGAACACTTCCTCTGCCAGCGTTTTCTGCGTCTGTGCAATCTCCGCATGAACAACTTCCATACGCCGTTCCATAATCCCGGTTGTCAGCGCAAATGACAGCAGACATGCTATGATCAGGCAAATTCTTTCCCGTTTCATCTATGTATCTCCTTCCTGCTTCTTACCGTTCACGGATACTGCATGAACGATAATTTTTACTGATACAGGAAGTCTCGACACAATGGTTCTTATCTATACACTCCTGGCATACTTTCTGAATTTTTGTTTTCTAGCTCTGCTTTGTACGAATCACATCGATCACGGTCGTCACCTGATTATCGATATGTTTACACATAACATCTGTTGCAGCTTTCTTCTCACCTTTGCTGATATACTCGATAATTTCCGCATGTTCTGCAATGAGCTGTGGATGTGCTTCTTCACGCTTCAGATATTCCACACGATAACGGTACATCTGTTCACGCAGGTTATTCAGAAGCAGAATCAGTTTCTGATTATCCGTTGCCATGTAAATGATATCATGGAAACGTACATCTGCTTCGGCAATCTCTGTGATATCCTTGTTTTTTAATATCATCCTGAACTCTTCGGCCGCTTTCTTCATCTCTTCGATCTCTTCAGCCGTAATCTTCTCACATGCAAGCTGAACCGCCAGTTCTTCCAAAGCCTTTCTGACTTCCAGAACATCCCGCATATTCTTCTCTGTGATCTCTGCAACTTCTGCGCCCTTTCTCGGGATCATTAAAACAAGTCCTTCCAGCTCCAGCTTTCTGATCGCCTCACGGATCGGGGTACGGCTGACTCCCAGTTTATTGGCAAGCTGGATCTCCATCAGTCTTTCTCCCGGTTTTAACTCGCCTCGAAGAATCGCCTGTCTCAAAGTATTGAACACGACATCTCTAAGTGGCAGATACTCATTCATGTTTACTTTAAAATTCGGTTCCATGCCTATTTCCTCCTTGCATTATGTATGCCGGTCACATACACCTGCTTTGCTAATTGCTTTTCTCTTATCTTTGCTGCTGCTTTTCTTGCTTTCTCTTTTTGTCTCATAAAGACCGAATACCGTTGGACCACTTCCGCTCATCATCGCATTCAGTGCTCCCTGCTCCTTCATGACATTTTTAATCTGTTCAATAACCGGATATTCTTCGATTGTTACTTTCTCCAGTACATTTCCCATCCGATGCTACCTTTGTAATATCCTGGTCATACAGCCCATCGATGATTCCGTCAATATCCGGATGATTCTCAATCTCATGGGAATCCAGCTTCTCATAGACCAGTTTTGTCGACACACTGATCGGCGGTTTTGCGATCAGCACATGGCATTTCGGACATGCCGGAAGTGGTGTGAGGATCTCTCCTATCCCTTCTGCAAGAACGGTTCCGCGCATAACACAATAAGGAACATCTGCTCCCAGTGTCACGCCTCTTTCCATCAGTTCTTTCTGTGAAAGTCCAAGCGAAAACATACGGTTGATCCCGAACAGTACGGCTGCCGCGTTCGAACTTCCGCCTGCCATTCCTGCCGCTACCGGTATATGTTTATCTAATGTGATCTTCACGCCTTCCTTTACATGAAACTCTTTCATCAGAAGGTCTGCTGCCTGATACGCCAGGTTATTCTCATTCACGGGCAGATAAAAAAGATTCGTCAACAATTCTATACCCGGTTTTTTCGTCTTTTCCATCCGGATCTGGTCATACAGGTATACCGTCTGCATCACCATCCGCACATCGTGATAACCGTTCTCTCTCCGTCCCAGAACATCCAGACCCAGATTAATCTTTCCAAGTGCTTTCAATTCCATTTTATCCATCTTATTTATCTCCTTACATTTTGTATACAATGTTCTTACAGTATACCCAATTTTGCTTAAAAAAATCAATATTTTATCACCTTTATTTATACTTCTTTTTCCATATAATTAACTTCTTTTATATTTTCCACCGTTGTGTTATATTTTTTCGCAAGATTCCATAATGTATCCCCCTGTTGTACGAAATATCCGACAATTCCGGGACGGCTTTCCAACTCTTCGGTATCCATCGGGCGGAATTCCCGCAGATTCAATATTCTGTATCTGCACCGGTTCTTTCTGAAAACAGTTGAATGCCAGAACGGCTTTCACTTCTACTTCACCGCTTCCCATGAGATTTACCGAAAGCTGCTCGACCGTACAATCCATATCTTCCATATCCGGTTCGCCGCCCCCGTTTTCCAGGAGATAACTGAACGGAACCATTCCATTCCATACGCCAAACGGCGTCTGATCATCTTCCCGCACATATAAAAACTGCAAGTGCAGCACACCGTCGATATGTACACCATCCGTCTCTGCTTTTACTGTTTCCATCTGAATCTTTCCTTTACAGTGACAGATCTGCAAGATATCCTCTTTCAGTTCCGGCAGTGTTAATTCCTCACTGATCCTGCATTTGGAATGATTCTGGAGTTTTAATCGGAAGAACCTCTTTTCTTTTACCTCCGGAATACAAATATGATCCAGCATATACAGATCTTCCAGTATCTGGATCTTCTCTTCCTCGTAGACAATCAGACGGACTTGCAGCGTTGCTTCTATGCCAAGAATACGCATCTCGCCGTTCTCATCCATCCGCGGCTCTACATTGATATCCGTAAGATGTAATTCTGACTGATGATACATTCCGGGCATCACACCCATACATTCGATCTGCCCCTCATACGGAACTGTCCGGCTTATCCAATCCGTCTTTCCTTCTGCCGTTTCGTACAGGCAGAACATGTTAAGTTCACCACTAATCAGCAGTTCATCTGTTCCTAACTGTGTATCCGCTTTTCCACCTGTCACATCCGTCCACAAAAGTGTGCCAATATGCTCCTTTTGTACCGCTCAATGCGACCTCTTCTTTAATCCTGTAAGTATCTTTTTCCGGTAGCAAATACTTTTAGAATCTCTTCTTCTTTCATTTTCTTAAAAACCGGAACTTTCTCTCTACATCGGTTGTAATCTCTTCACCGGTACACTTTTTCGGTTCCGATGGAAATCTCTGCCAGTGTCTTGATGTTCAGTTTTCTTGAGTGGATCATTGTTACAGTAACCTCGGTGTCAGACGTCTGAAGCACCAGGTTTCCTTCCGGTTCCTGCTCCAGATAGATCATCTCTTCAAATGGGATCCGCCCTTCCAGGCTTGCCGGTACCGGAACCATCTCATCTGCCATATAAAGAACTTTGAACTCCAGTTTTCCCCTGATACTTTCAGATAGCTTTCTACCTGTTTCATCTCCTCTACCCGCAACATCCCATTGCTTAATATAATCTTTCCCACATCCTGTTTTGCCTCCGAACATTATAATCCCCGTCAATATAGAACTGGTCATTTACTGTCCTTCCATTTTGAAATATACGGATCTCTTTTTTTCTGATATTCCATTGTTCCTGCCTCCTTTTTACAACATCTTTTATTCATATATAATCTGCTTTTCTGTGTACGGCATCTTTATGACAATGTATGGATATGTCTTTTTTTTGTGTATTTTTTTCCTTTTTCTCCGGGCCCTGAAGCGTTGTACGGATAACCACTGTATCCACTGTCTCATAACATGCATTTACTTCAATGCTGTAGCCGGTCGTCTGCTGTGTCCCGTACCCCCCGCACTACATACAGGTATGTTTCTTCCTTTCCTGTATCTGCATAACTGATCCACATTTCCTTTTTTCCAGCTTCTTTTATCTCTTCTTTCAGTTGTTCCGAATCTCTTCTTTCTTTACAATCTCATATGTAACATCTCCTGTTTTCTGTTCTTCTATCGTGCCAAAACTACAACCGGAAAGCAGCGTTGTAACTGCGATCACGGTTAAGAACATTTTTATTCTCTTCAATACAGCCTTCTTTCTATTTTCTCTCTACTATCTTACACACTATGGGTGTAAAAAATGCGGATTTTATGCTATGATAAAATAACTAGAATGAAAAGGAGTATTCATTATGAGAATTATACCAGTTGCCTTATTCGTGATCTTATTCCTGATTATCGGCATTCCGGTTCTTGGAATTGAATGGCTGATTGGGAAAATCAGCAAAAAAGACAATGGATTATTCCAGTCTGCGGATCGTCCAGTGGGCATTTAAAGTGATTGTCCGCCTTGCCGGGATCGAGCTCACTGTCATCGGTGAGGAGAATGTTCCGGACGAGCCGGTTCTTTTTATCGGAAACCACAGAAGTTATTTTGATATCGTGATCACGTATGCAAGATGCAAAAACCTGACCGGTTACATTGCAAAAAAGAGATGCTCTCTATCCCGCTTCTCCGCACCTGGATGAAGCGTCTCTACTGCCTCTTCCTTGACAGGGAGAATCCGAAAGAAGGCTTAAAGACTATCCTTCAGGCAATCGATTATGTAAAACACGGTGTATCTATCTGTATCTTTCCGGAAGCGTACCAGGAACAACGGCGAAGAATTATCTTTACTTCCGTTCCACAACGGTTCCTTTAAGATTGCAGAGAAGACCGGATGTCCGATCGTACCGATGAGTCTGAATAATACCTGTGATATTTTTGAAGGTCATATACCTTTCATTAAGAAAACACACGTTATTTTGGAATATGGCAAACCAATCTATCCGAAAGAACTGGACAAAGACGAGAAAAACGTATCGGCGAACATTGCAGTAACATCATCCGCGAGACTATTCATAAGAATCAGGCACTTGTTTAGTGCCTGTTTTTTTCTTTTTACATTTATTCCCCTTAAGTGCTATAATAAAACGGTATAACTAAAAAGAAATGTACTGCAAACAGCAGTAAAAAGGAGTTTGAAAATGAGCAAACGCAATCTTACCTTGCTGACCGATCTGTACGAGTTTCACCATGATGCAAGGGTATTACGAAAAAGGGCAGAATGAAAAAGTTATTTTTGATGTATTTTTTCGTCAGAACCCTTGCAACAACGGATATTCTGTATGTGCCGGTCTTGATCAGGTAATTGATTATATAAAGAATCTGCATTTTACTTATGAAGATGTAGATTATTTAAGAGGTCTTGGGATTTTTAAAGAAGACTTTCTTCATTATCTGAGCGGTTTCACTTCAGTGGTGATATCTATGCCATCCCTGAGGGAACCGTCATATTTCCGAAGGAGCCTCTTCTGAAAGTGATTGTCCGATTATGGAAGCGCAGCTTGTTGAGACAGCGATCCTGAATATCATTAATCATCAGTCACTGATCGCAACCAAGACTTCCCGTATTGTATTTGCCGCTAACGGCGATGGTATTATGGAATTCGGTCTGCGCCGTGCACAGGGGGTCCTGATGCGGGATTATATGGTGCAAGAGCAGCGATGATCGGTGGATGCGTCGGAACTTCCAATGTACTCGCCGGCGAAATGTTTGATGTACCGATTATGGGAACGCATGCACACAGTTGGATCATGAGTTTTCCGGATGAGTACACTGCATTCAGGACTTACGCAGAGATGTATCCGGACAACTGCACACTCTTAGTTGACACATACGACACGTTAAAATCCGGTATTCCGAATGCAATCCGTGTATTCCGGGAATTCAAAGATTCCGGAAAACCACTGAACAAATACGGAATCCGCCTGGACAGCGGTGATCTTGCATACCTTTCAAAAAGAAGCACGGAAGATGCTGGACGATGCTGGCTTCCCTGAAGCTACCATCTGTGCTTCCAATGATCTGGATGAATTCCTTCTTCACGATCTGAAGATGCAGGGCGCAGCCATTGATTCCTGGGGTGTCGGTACCAACCTGATCACATCCAAGGACTGCCCTTCCTTTCGGAGGTGTGTTACAAGCTGGCTGCCATCCAGAATGAAGAAGGAGAATTCGTTCCGAAGATAAAAATATCTGAAAATACCGAGAAGATCACCAATCCTGGTAATAAGACGATCTACCGTATCTATGAAAAAGAGAGCGGTAAGATCAAGGCAGACCTTATCTGTTTTGCCGATGAAGTCATCGATACCGAACAGGATCTGCTTCTCTTCGACCCGATAGAGACATGGAAAAAGACGAAACTTTCCGGTGGCACCTATACAGTACGCGAGATTCTTGTACCTGTCTTCAAAAACGGCGAATGCATTTACAAATCTCCGACATTAAAAAAGAAATTGCCTCATATTGCTGCGCGGAAAAAGACACTTTATGGGATGAGACCAAGCGTCTCTTCTATCCGCACAGAGTTTATGTGGATCTTTCCAAAAAAAACTCTCTACGATGTTAAAAAATCACTGCTGGATCAGATGAATATGACAGATTAAAGGAGGACTTATTAATCATGAAAATTATAGTATTAGCAGGCGGACTCAGTCCGGAAAGAGATGTATCCTTACTTTCGGGAGCCGGAATCTGTAAAACTCTCCGGGAGATGGGACATCAGGCATTTCTTCTGGATGTGTTCTTCGGCCTTCCATACGATTCCGATAAATTAGAAGAAATATTCGACCGTCCGGATGGCGGGCTTGAGATTTCCAAGGAATCTCAACATCTGTACCGGATCTGGGTGCACTTCGCAAATCACGCCCGGATCAGTCACCTTCCGAAATCGGACCAAATGTTATTGAACTCTGCCAGATGGCTGATATCACATTCATGGCTCTCCACGGTTCCATCGGTGAAAACGGAAAACTTCAGGCAACTTTTTGATAACCTGGGAATCAAATACACCGGACCGAACTCTCTTGGATGTACATTATCCATGAACAAACTGGTCACAAAACAGATTTTCAAAACCAGTGGTGTCCCGACTCCAAGAGGAACTTCACTGACAGTAAAAACAAAAGATACCCGTCTGGATGAACTTGGATACTACCTTCCACTGGTTGTAAAGCCATGCTCAAACGGATCTAGTATCGGTGTATACATCTGCCACACAGAAGAAGACTATTATAATGCGATCCACAAATCTTTTGATATAGACAACACAGACGAGGTTGTCATCGAACCATTTATCAAAGGCCGTGAATTTGCCTGCGGTATTCTTGCCGGAAAAGCACTTCCGCTCGTTGAAATTGTTCCAAAGGACGGACTCTTTGATTATGCGAACAAATATCAGGCAGGCGGTGCTTCGAAATCTGTCCTCCTATATCACTGGATGCAGAGACACAAGAACTGATCCAGCGTGCCGGAGAACGTGCCTTTGAAGCACTCCGCATGGATGTATACTCCCGTGCAGACTTTATCGTATCCGATGCAGACGGTGAATTCTACTGTCTGGAAATGAATGCCCTTCCGGGAATGACCGCAGCAAGCCTTCTTCCGAAAGCTGCCAAAGCTGCCGGATATGAATACAGCGAACTTTGTGAGGCCATTATTCAGAATCCATGAAAGCCCGCTATTAAGGAGGATGAATATCCATGAAAAAAATCTTTCAATTGAAAATATAACCAGAGCCTGCAAAGGGACTTTCCACGGCGATGAGAGTATTCTCAGCCAGGAAGTATCCGGTGTCGTGATCGACAGCCGGAAAGTCCAGCCTGGTTACTTATTCGTTGCCATTGACGGAGAACGTGTCAACGCACACAAATTCATCCCGGACACTGTAAAAAGCCGGTGCTATGTGTGTTGTCTCCCATGAAGATCTTGGCGAGACAGATTTTCCATATATCCTGGTAGAGTCTACTGGCCAGGCACTTCTTGATACTGCAAAGCTTTATCGTGATTCTTTCGATATGAAAGTTGTCGGAATTACAGGAAGTGTCGGAAAGACAAGCACAAAGGAAATGATTGCTTCTGTACTGTCTCAGAAATACTGTGTACATAAAACACTTGGAAACTTCAACAATGAATGGGGGCTTCCGATCACGATCTTCGATATGCCGGAGGATACAGAGGTTGCCGTACTTGAGATGGGTGTCAATCACTTCGGTGAGATGCGCCGCCTTTCATCTGTATCCAGCCCTGATATCTGTGTGATCACCAATATCGGTATCGCACATCTGGAGTTCTTCAAGACAAGAGAGGGCATTCTTCAGGAAAAATCACAGATGATCCAGGATATGAAAACGGCGGTTCCATCATTCTGAACGGTGATGACGATCTGCTTTGCAAGATGAGTCCTGTCAAAGGTGTCGCTCCTGTATTCTTCGGGACAGGAAGCAACTGTGCATTCCGTGCCGACAATATTGAACCTCAGGGACTCCGCGGAACTTCCTGCACGATCACATTAAAGGATGGGACTTCTTTCGACTGTCTGGTTCCTGTACCCGGCATCCATATGGTAAGCAATGCGATTGCAGGTGCTGCTGTCGGATATACACTGGGACTGACTGCCAGCGAGATCAAAGCCGGCATCGAATCCCTGCCGTCTATCCCGGGGCGTAACCATATCATAGAAACAGACCATATAATCATCTTAGACGATTGCTACAATGCCAATCCAATCTCTATGAAGGCTTCCATCGATGTCCTTAATATGGCAATCGGACGTAGGGTTGCAGTCCTTGGTAATATGGGAGAACTTGGTGATACTGCTGAAGTTCTTCATGCAGAAGTCGGTACTTACGCAGCACAACAGAATGTAGACCTTGTCTGCGGAATCGGAGACCTGACACACGCTCTGGTAGAAGAAGCATCCAGGGGCACACATACCCAGGCACTTTGGTTTGCTGATAATGAAAGCTTCATTCAGGCTATACCGGACATCATCAAAGATGGGGACAATGTTCTGGTAAAAAGCCTCCCACGGAATGAATTTTCCACAGATTGTTCATGCTTTGGAAGAATTATAAAATAACAAAAAAACGAAAAACAAATGAGATATTTAAGGAGATTATTATATGGCTTATCAGATTCTCGCCCTTGATCTGGACGGAACTCTTACCAACTCCCAAAAAGAAATTACAAAGCCGACACTGGATGCTCTGATCGAGATTCAGGAAGCCGGTAAAAAAGTTGTTCTCGCCAGCGGACGCCCGACAAAGGTGTCGTTCCGCTGGCAGAGCAGCTTCATCTGGAAGATTATGGAAGTTACATCCTTTCTTTCAACGGTGGACGTATCACCGATTGCCGGACCAAAAAGCAATCTACAATAAAAATACTTCCGGCTGACTGTGCAAAAGGTGTCTACGAAACGGTGATAAAATATGCCGGACACGGCGTAGACATCCTCACTTACACATCCGAACATATTTTATCCGGCATCCACTCCAATCAATACACAGAGCTGGAATCGCGCATCAATCAGATGCCGGTCATTGATGCCAGTGCTGACTTTCTGGATGTCATCCCTGATGATCCGAATAAATTCCTCGTAACCGGAGATCCCGATATCTTAGACCAGATACGCAAAGAACTCAGCAAACAGTTTCACTCTTATCTGTCCGTCTACTGTTCGGATCCTTTCTTTGTAGAGGTTAAAACAATAGATAAGGCTTCTTGTTCAGGTTCCATACCATAAGAAACACTAAGAGAGTCAGAATCACCTAAAAAGCAAAGGAACTACGCTCAAACTCGGCGTTCGCCTCAAACACGTTCGCTTCGTTCCTTTAACGGTGCTTCTGACTCTCTAACTGTTTCTAATGGCATTCCACATTCACAATAATCCTTATCTATTGTTTCCTTCAAGTCGTGACTGGCAGCGGATGTTAATAAATAAAATGCCCGGAAATGTAACCCGGTGGAAACCACTACGGTTACGCATTTGCCATTTAATTCTTAAGGCATTTGATACCCACGGAATAAAAAGTAGGAAAGCCGTTCCAGTGAATGTGAAGAAGGTGTTGGAAATAGTTAAGCGTCAAAATTATGCGTTGGGTTTTCGAAATTTGCCTGTTTGAGCCGAATGGCGAGTTGCAAATTTCGGAAGCCCGTTTTTAGCATAATTTTGACGCTTTAGTATTTCCCACCGACGGAACCTGAACAGGAACGGCTTCCTACTTTTTATGCAGGTTGCGGCATAGGGGTGTATTGATTCATAATGCTGATCAGAATCTGGTCTTTGTATGTTTCGAGCAGATATTTTATGACCGCTTTGGAATTTTTTACATGCCCCGGCAGAACCAGATGTCTTACGATCACGCCTTTTTGTATCATTCCTGTTTCTTTGTTGATCTGGATATTCCCCGTCTGACGAATCATTTCTTTTTAAAGATGCTTTGGCATATTCAGGGATAATCCGGAGCCTTCGAATATGCAGCTGCAAGTTCTGGTTCCATGTACTTAAAGTCCGGAAGATAGACATCTACATATCCATCCAGCATCTGTATTGTCTCCGGCTTTTCATATCCGCTTGTATTATAGACAACCGGGAGATCCAGACCGGCTTTTTCTTGCCATCTCTAATGCTTCTATGATCTGTGGAACATAGTGTGTCGGTGTCACAAGATTAATATTGGCAGCTCCTTCTCCCTGAAGTTCCAGGAATATCTGCGACAGCCTTTCAATCGTGATTATCTTTCCGGCTTTTGCTTCGGCTATATTATGATTCTGACAGAAGATACAGCCCATCGAACAGCCGGAAAAGAATACCGCTCCGGAGCCTGCATCTCCTGATATACAGGGTTCTTCCCACATGTGGAGTGCTGCCCTTGCTGCCACGATCTCGGCCGTCTCATGACATCTTCCGCGCTGTCCCCAAAACGGTCTGCATGACAATTCCTCGGACATAATGTGCAATCCTTTAGAATATTCATGTTCTCTTTTATTCTTTCCATATCTTTATTCATATTTTCTTATTCCCCGTTATTTCCATTATCCCTATCTTCCTGCAGTACCTTTGATGTATAAATATTGTACCACGAAATCCGCAGGCAATTTCATCTTTTTCTTCCTGATTTTTTTCGTTATTATTGAATTTCCCCCGAGAAAATGGTACAATTTTTACCACTTGGAGTATACATGAATATTCTAAATATAATAAAACAACAGGGAAGGAAGCATGCATTATGAGGGATTACATCATCAGCTGCTGCTCGACAGCAGATCTTACGGAGGAACATTTCAAAGCACGTGACATATCTTACATCTGTTTTCATTTCGAACTGGATGGCAGGGAATATGCCGATGATCTTGGAAAATCTATCCCATTTGATAAATTTTATGCTGCAATGGCCGCCGGAGCCGATACAAAGACTTCACAGGTCAATGCCGAGGAATTCGAAGAATATTTCGAGCCTTTCCTGAAAGCAGGAAAGGATATCCTGCATGTCACACTTTCTTCCGGACTCTCTGGAGTTATCAATTCCGCAATGATTGCAAAAAGAAAGTCTTGAAGAACGTTATCCTGACCGCCGGATCCTGATCGTGGATTCTCTTGGCGCATCTTCCGGATATGGACTTTTGATGGATAAGCTGGCGGATCTGCGTGATGAAGGCAAGTCCCTGGACGAAGTCTTCCGCTTCGCTGAAAAGCGCCGGCTGAACGTACATCACTGGTTCTTCTCCACCGATTTGAAATTCTACGTAAAAGGCGGGCGCATCTCGAAGACAGCAGGTGCGATCGGCGGTGTACTGAACATCTGCCCGCTCCTTAACATGGATAACCTGGGACGCCTGATTCCACGATATAAGATTCGCACAAAGCGAAAAGTTATTCGTGCCATTGTCGATAAGATGGCAGAATATGCCGATCATCAGACCGACTATACAGGGAAATGCTACATTTCTCATTCCGGCTGTTACGAAGATGCGAAGGCCGTTGCTGATCTGGTTCAATCCCGTTTTCCATATCTGAAAGAAAAAGTGGAGATCAACAATGTGGGAACAACGATCGGAAGCCATACAGGTCCTGGAACCGTTGCACTGTTCTTTTGGGGTGACACACGAACAGAATAAAATATTTGCTATCAAGAATATTTATTCTGTAACTGATAGATAGTAAAGAGTACAAAAGGAGGTTTTCTCTTATGAAAACAGCTGTTATGACAGACACAAACAGCGGAATTATGAAAGCAGAAGCTGACTCGATGGGAATCTTTCTGATTCCTATGCCAGTCATTATCAATGATGAGACACACTACAGAAGGAATCGATCTTACCGAAACTTCTTTCTATGAAAGCCTGACAGGCGGAAAGAATGTATCCACATCCCAGCGCTTCGCCCGGTGATCTGATGGATCTTTGGGATGACATCTTCGAACAAGGTTATGACGGATTATCCATATTCCGATGTCCAGCGGACTGAGTGCTTCCTGTTCTTCAGCTATCAGCCTTTCTACTGATTATGAAGGCAAGGTACAGATTGCAGACAATCACAGGATCTCTGTCACACAGAGAGAATCTGTCATGCATGCAAAAAAGCTTGCAGAAGCCGGAAAATCCGCAAAAGAGATCAAAGAAATATTAGAAGCCGAGGCTTACAATTCCAGCATCTATATCGCTGTTGATACGCTCGAATTTCTGAAAAAAGGGCGGACGTGTCACTGCTGCCGGTGCCGCTCTTGGAAGCGTTCTGAACATCAAACCGATCTTGACAATTCAGGGTGACAAACTGGATGCTTTTTGCCAAGACCCGCGGTATAAAGAAGTGTAAACAAAAAATGGTCGAAGCATTAAAGAATGACCGTGAGACACGATTTAAAAGACGCTGACGACAAACATCTTCTCGTTGGTGCTGCCGGCTCTAACCTCACGGAAGAAGAGGCCGCAGAATGGAAACAGATGCTTGTAGAAGCATTTCCAAACTCCTATGTATACTATGATCCACTTTCATTCAGTGTAGGATGCCATATCGGACCAAAGGGATATGGAATGGGGATTAGTGTTTGTTCGAAAGATTATGACAACTAACAATGTATACAATAATCCCCGGGAGACATCTCCCAGGGGTTATTTTTTATGACTTATTTATCATTTTCAATATATTTCTTATTAATGTCTTTCCACATTTCTGTGTCTACACCATCCCATGTAAGTTTATCTGGATTATAGTATGGATCTTTCTTTTCTTTCATCTGTGATTCATAGTCTTTGTAAAGTGCTATTACCTTTGGTGATAACAAAAGAACAACCAGCATATTTACCCATGTACAGCTTCCAAGTGCCAGATCCGATAAGTTCCATGCGATATCTGATTCCAGGTTACCCCAGATGAAGATCAGAACAGGCATTGCAATTCTCATGATCCATGTAACAACTTTACGTACTTTTGCTTTTGATTCACCCTGGAACAGATACATAGCTGCTGTCTCTGCTTCATAGTAGTAACTGATCAGACATGTGAATGAGAACAGTGCTAACATAATCGCAATAAATGTAGGAGCGATCTTGCCCATAACTGTCTTACATGCCAGCTGCACAAAGATCACTCCATTTGTTCCTGCTGCTGCAAGTGCAGGAAGTTCTGCCGAACCACTGCCAACATATCCATTCGCTGTGTTGAAACAGTCTGTTAACAGGATCATCAGGCCCGATGCGGTACAGATGATAACCGTGTCAAGCCATACACCTGCTGCATTCGCCATACCCTGTTTTACCGGATGACTTGTCTCTGCTGCTGCAGCTGTAGGAGAAGCTTCACCCATACCGGATGCACTTGAGAATGTACCTCGCTTAACACCCTGTTGGATGATCACACCGATTGTTCCGCCGAAAACTGCATTCTTGGCAAATGCTGCCGTTACAACCTCTTTGATCAGTCCAGGTACTGCTGTAATATTCATTACAATGATTACAATTGCCGCGATCAGATATACAGTTACCATAAATGGTACAATCATAGATGCAATTGCGCTGATACGTTTCACACCACCGATAACCACAACCGCAAGAATCAGGGCAATTACTAATGCACTTACCCACATTGGAATCTTGATCGCATTGTGGAATCCGTCACAGATTGTATATGTAGCTGCTGCAGGCATAAATACAGAAGTTCCGATCATCAGAATCATGGCCATGAATGCACCATATTTCTTCCAGCCAAGTCCTCTCTCCGCACAGTAAGCTCCTCCGCCACGATACTGTCCGTCAATTCTTGTTTTATAAAGAACTGACAACGTACACTCTGCAAAACATACTGCTGAGTTGGTCATACCTGCAAGAATCATCCAGAACAATGCTCCCGGACCGCCCATGTAAATTGCCACTGCAACTCCGGCTACGTTACCTGTACCGACACGCATTGCCATGGTCGTACAAAATGAACCAAATGCTGAAATTCCCGAATCAGAATCCTGCTTATCGATGATTCTGCTCCACATATCCTTAAAATGTACAAACTGGAAACCGTGTAATCTGATTGTAAAATATAACCCACTTCCTACAATCAGTATCAGCATTCCAACGCCCCAGATGTAACTATTCAGGAAATTCACAACGTTGTTTAAACTGTTTAACATATGATATCCTCCATATCCTTTTGATTTGTTAATTTTATCACAATTTTTTTTGAAAAATCAACAAATTATATACAATTTCAGATGTGTTTTTTTGGAATTTTTTTGTTTATTTTACGCATTTATGTATTATATTATTAATTTTTATGCATTCACGCATTGTTTCCCTTGTTAATTTCAAGACAAAAGTCCTGTCGGGAATATTACTCTCCCGACAGGACTTTCTGTAATCTTTTATATCTTTTTGTATCATTTTTTCTTCTTTGGCAGCGACAAGATGATCACACCCGCTATAATTCCGACAAATCCTGCCAGATCCATTCCCGAAAAAGCCACATGCATAAAGAGTACCGACATCACCGTTGCTGTCAGCGGCTCAACCGATGCAAACAGACTTGCCTTGGAACCTCCGATCAGACGAACCCCTTCCATATAACAGCTAAAGGACATTACCGTACCAAATATGATCACGACTGCAATGCAGCCGATACACTGCCAGTCCAAAAGGATATCTCCCGTCATCGTCCATGGCTGCACAAATGGTGTCAGACCGATTCCACTGATCAGCATTCCCCAGCCGACCATGGAAAAGGTTCCATAGATATCCATCAGATTACCCGGTACGAGATTATAAAATACCGTTGCGACTGCTGAAGCAAGCCCTAATACTAATGTTGTCTTTGACACACTCAATTGCGTAAGATTGCCGTGCGTTGCCAGAAGAACCGTTCCTCCAAATGCCAATACCAACGCAAGTATCTCATTTCCCTCAGGCAGTTTCCGGTTTCTGATTGCCAGAAGGACCATAATCATAACCGGTGCCGTGTATTGCAGGACCGTCGCAATTCCGGCATTTGAATCCTGTACCGCCATATAATACGTCATCTGACATCCTGCAATACCGATCACTCCATACACCAGCATACGTAACACATGTCTTTTATTTTTCCAGATACGGAAGATTCCATTCTTCTGCACCATATATGCTCTCATCAGCAAAATAATCCCTGCTATGATCAGCCGGACATTAACCAGCCACGGTGCTATCACTCCTTTGTATTCAAACGAATATTTGCCAAATACTCCGGCGAGTCCCCACAGAAAGCCACCCGTAATCGTCAGTGCAGTTCCTCTTACGATCTCTTTCCGGTCCAGCCTGTCCGAAAGCTGTTCCTTGGATACACTGCTTCCCAAGCTATCACTTCCTATCTTAATCTTCAATCATCATTTTAATGATTTCTTCATTCGTCTCACGCATACCTTTTTTTCCGAGACGTCCGACATTTCTCAATGTCGCCTCTACACCTTTTGTCACGATTCCATCCCCGCCATAAAATTCCTGACCACGGATATACATAGTATAGCCAAGATTCCGGCATCTACCGCCGATGCAATCTTTGCCGCACAGGATGCTTTCGCGCCATCGCAGACGATACCTGATACGATTGCCAGTGCATTGACAACCGTATGGATCACTTCCTCATATCCTCCGCCGCAAAGGTAGGCGATACCTGCTCCCGCTCCTGCTCCTGCATTAACCGCACCGCAATATGCTGACAGACGACCGATCGGTGTCTTCTCATGGATTGCTGTCAGATTGGAAAGTGCAGTGCACGGTAGAGTTTTTTCTTTTTCTACGTTCAACTCCTCCGCATATACCATGACCGGTACCGATACCGTAATTCCCTGATTCCCACTTCCGGAATTGATCACAACCGGCAATTCACAGCCATTCATACGGGCATCGGATCCTGCTGCCGCCATCGCTTTTGCCCGGGTCTTTACATTGTCATCATCCATATCAAGAAGTACTTTTCCTATATTGGCACCATAATCCCCGCGGATTCCTTCTTTTGCAATTGTATAATTATACTCCATCTGTCTGTCAAGAACTTCTTTAATCTCTTCTACGTCTACTGTATTGATAAAGTCCCAGATATCTTTCATATTTAAAAGACTTCTGTCTGTAAGCCGCCTTCCTCTTCTTCACCCTTGACTTCTGATTCTTTTTGTTACTTCCCCATTGTGCTCGATCAGCACAATGTTGGTATGATAATTTGCAATCCTTACTTTTTGCATACTCATCTCCGTGATATAACGTGAGTACAATGTCAAATGTGATACCCTGATCCAGATGTTCAACAGTGATTGGTGTATTCTCTAAGAAATCTTTGATTTTTGCCGAATCTTCCTCTGTCGCCTCTGCAATTACTTCCAGTTCTTTGTCCGGATCTCCTGCCACGATTCCTGCGGATACTGCGGCTGGTATCCCTTTCAGATGATTGGTATTCGGAACGATCACTGATTTTACATTCTTAATAATACTGCCACTTGCCCCAATGACAACTCTGTCCGGCAGACATCCGAGTTCTCTTCTGGCTACCGCTGCCGCATAAGCCAGCGCAATCGGTTCCGTACATCCCATTGCAGGATGTAATTCTTCTTTTAAAATCTGTATGTACGCCTGATATTTTCGATTTGTCTTTTCCATCTCTTTTTGTATTCCTTTCTTCTATCTATAATACCATAAAACAATTTTTTCTGAAAACGCATTTTATCTTGTTTTTTCTCACTTAGACACTGTATCATCAAATAAATGATTCGTAAAATTTAACTTTTTTTATAAAATGATTAAAAATATTTTATGCAAGAAGAACGGAGGAATTATGGATTTTCGTGAAATAAACACATTTATACATGTTGCCAATCAGGAAAGTTTTTCAAAAGCCGCCGATGTTCTCGGTTACACACAGGCTGCCGTCAGTATCCAGATCAAACAGCTGAATCCGAATTAGGCACCCGGCTTTTTGACCGGATTGGCAAACACATTTCCCTTACACATCAGGGAAATGTATTTTATCAGTATGCTCTGCGCATCACCAGTGAGATTGAAGAAGCAAAAGATGTACTCTCCGGATCCCAGGATCTGAATGGCACACTCAGGATTGGAACGATCGAGTCGATCTGTTCTTCTATTCTGCCGGATATCCTGTCCAGATATCATGCACTTCACCCCTGCGGTTGAGATCAGTATCATCACAGATTCCCCGGAAGCTCTTCTTGATATGATGAATAAATCCTGTGTAGATCTCGTCTATTTTATGGATAAACGTATGTACGATCCGAAGTGGGTCAAGATCTTAGAAGAACCGGAAAATATCATTTTCGTTGCAAGTCCGGATCATCCTTGCACAAAAAAAAAAAGTCCTCTGACATTAAATAAAATTATCAGTGAACCTTTTATACTTACCGAAAAAAGATGCAAGTTACCGTTTTATTCTGGATCAGTATCTTGCTGCATATGGTCAGGAAATCCATCCACGGGTGGAATCCAGCAGTACCGACTTCATCATTCAGCTTCTGTTGAAAAATGAATTTTTATCTTTTGTTCCTCAGTTTACTGTACAGAATCAGATTGCACAGGGAATCCTGACCCCCATACCGGTCAGTGATTTTGATCTGCATATCTGGCGGCAGATTGTATACCACAAGGACAAACTTCTGACACGGGAGATGAAAGCATTCTTCCAGCTGGTGCAGTAACATTGAGAAGCGGCAGGTTTCCCTGCCCTTCAAACTGTTTTACCGATTTCCGTCAATCTGCAATTTTGCTTAAAATTATCTGTTAATTTTCTCTATTTATCGTTTTTATCACGAATTACTTTCCCTGTTTTTGCATTCTCTTTTTGGATATATTCTTCTAAAGTCGGAAATGCCATTGCTTCCCGGTACACATTACCAAAAGATCATCCCGGAGTGCTCTTGCTTCTACCGTATCCACTTTTCCAAGTTCTTTCAGCAGGCTAAGACTCTTTTCCTGAATCCTTCCGATACATCATCCCATTTTTCACGGAATCTGCGCAGCCTGTAGTATACTTCTTTCTCCGATGTATACTTTTTTCATAATCTGCAGCATATGCTCTGAACAGCCTTTCAAATCAATGTGTCTGATGATATTTTTTCAGATCTACCGCATCGTCCAGCGCATTGTGGCTGACTTCTGTTCCGAGTCCGCAGATGATCTTCAGACTTCCAATCCCCGCACTTTGCAGATCCAGCTTTGCCGAATAAGTTCCTTCTATATCCTTGATCATACGAAGGATCCTGTTCACGATCTTTCTGGTCCGTTTCGATATGTCCTTACGGTATTCCAGAAGATCCGCTGTATCACATACTTATCCGGTCCCCATACATAGATCCTTGATACTTCCCACGCTTCCAGCTGCTCTGCGACTTCTTCCATCACAAGTTCATAATCCGGGGCACTTAAGAGATCTTTCCGCTCTATCCCGGTCATCTCCTGGAACCGGTCATGCAATTTGTCTTCTGCATAAATATAGGAATGAAATCTTGTTACTTCTTCAAAATTCTTCCCACAGACTACAAACCCAACCGACACAAGCTTGGCCGGCGGTCCTCCTTTTATCTGGGATGTTAAGAATTCCGTATCCAGGAACGCAACCATCTCGTTGTCGAGTTTTTCTGCGATATTAGGTGTGCTTTGTGTGAACGATTTTTTTATTTATATTTTTATTTATATTTTTATTTATGCTCTTCTTTGGTTTTTTCCCTGATCTTTGCCAATGAAACCACTCCTTGTCATTTCGTTTTGTTCCTTTTGAAATGATACAGGGTGTGAAGGATTTTGCAAGTATCTTTATTTCTTCAGTTTTATCCAAGATTCTCCGGTTATGTTGTACTCCTCAATTACTCTGTCAAACGGGAACTATCTTGCTTTCACAATATTCACAGCAGTTCCAATTATCACCGCCTCATATGGACGCAATACATTTCCTTCTCTGTCATCCTCATAATTCCGAATCCAGACTTCCCCATCTTTCCACTCATCAAGCAATGGGCAGCTAACTTCCTCATCCGTAAAGTTTGCACATACCAGCATCTTTGTATGCTCATCTGTTCTCGTATAGGTAAAAATCTTCTCATCTTCCGGCAGAAGAAGGTCAAATTTTCCATCCACAAATACTGGATTTTTCTTTTCTTAAACGAATCAGCTTCTGATAATAGTAAAATACCGAATTTTCATCTTCCAGTGCCTCTTTGGCATTGATCCTGATATAATTTGGATTCACGGTAAACCATGGTTCTCCTGTTGTGAAGCCTCCGTTCTCCTCTCCGCTCCACTGCATTGGAGTGCGGGCATTATCACGGCTTCTTGCGTAGATAGACTGCATGATTTCTTCTGGCTGATATCCTTTTTCCAGGCGCTCTTTGTATATATTCAATGTCTCAATATCTTCATATTCCTCAATGCTGTCAAACTGCACATTCGTCATTCCCAGCTCTTCTCCCTGGTAAATGTAAGGAGTTCCCTGCATTCCATGAAGCATTGTCGCCAGCATTTTTGCCGACTCTTTTTTTCTGTATTTTCCGTCATTTCCCCAGCGCGACACGATTCTGGGAAGATCATGGTTATTCATGAACAGGCTGTTCCATCCTGTCTGATATAAAGTATTCTGCCACTTCGCAAGGCATTTTTTCAGCTTAACCATATTTAATGGAATAGTATCCCATTTTTCCTTTCCTTCTTCCTGATCAAGCATAATATGCTCAAACTGGAAAACCATGGAAAATTCACTTCCATCCGGATTGCTATATTTCTTTGCAATTTCCGGTGTTGCTCCCCAGGCTTCTCCAACAGTGATCATATCACCCTTCTGAAATGTTTCCCTGCTTAATTCACGCAGAAATTCATGCAGCTTTGGTCCATTATTTGTAATCTTAAGATCTGGCTCTTTTGCAATCTGATCGATCACATCCAGACGAAATCCACCTGCACCTTTTTCCATCCACCAGAGAATCATATCATAGAGTTCTCTTCTCACTTTCGGATTCTCCCAGTTCAGATCCGGCTGTTTCACTGAAAACTGATGAAAATAATACTGCCCCAGTTCTGGAACCCACTCCCATGCCGGTCCTCCGAACGCAGAATTCATATCATTTGGATAAACACCCTCTTCTCCGTCACGCCACACATAATAATCATGATACGGATTGTCTTTTTACTTTTCTTTTGCCTCCAAAAACCATCTGTGTTCATCAGAAGTATGATTCAACACAAGATCCATCATAATTCGAATTCCGCGTTTCTTTTTGCCTCCGCAAATAACTGTTCCATATCTTCCATTGTTCCGAACATCGGCTCAATATCCTGATAATCTGAAATATCGTATCCATTGTCATCCTGTGGCGAACGATACACCGGTGAAAGCCAGATTGCATCTATTCCAAGTTTTTTCAAATAATCCAATCTGCTGATAATTCCTGAATATCACCAATTCCATCTCCATCCGAATCTTGAAAGCTTTTCGGATAAATCTGATATACAACTGCATTTCTCCACCATTTATTCTTATTTCCCATACTCATTCTCGATATCTCTTCGGCAGATTTTCTGATTCTACCGATATCCTCTCCTTTCTAACCATATACCTGGCTTATTTTTTTCTATATTTTAACGGAGAAACTCCATATGTTTTTTGAAGCTTCTGATAAAATAGCTTACATTCTGATATCCACTCTGCATTGCAATCTCTGTAACAGGAATATCCGTATCTTGTAACAGCTGTTTTGCATGCTCTAACCTTAAATGTGTTATATATTGCGAAAGGGTAATATGAAAATGTTCCTTAAAATATCGCGATATATATTTTTCCGAAAGATGAAACTGCTCACTAAATTCTTTTAATGATATCTTTTCCATAAAATTCTGCTGTATATATGAAATCATTTCTTTTTCTATCGTATTTCTCCCGCTTTTATCATTTTCGATTACAAAGCCCCTCTCCCACATTTCAAGAATAAACTGTAAAAGAATTATTTTTGTCTTTATCTGAGCAGTTATTATGGACTCAGTTTTCTTATTTTTTGCCACATATATTTCAACCAACTGCTCACATAGTTCTTTTGCTGTATCTTTTACTCTTGGACTTATCATCAGATGACCATTTTTTAACGGCTCCAATAATTTATCATCCAACATGTCATTTATGCAAAAAGATATGTATTTTAACGGAAAAAGGAAAGTAAAATAATCCACTGTACCAGTCTGTGAACCCATAAAATGCAGATTACCCGGCGACACTACAAAAGCATCCCCTGGGGGTTCCAATATAATTTTCTCCTGATATACTAACAGTCAAAAACCGCTTTTTACATATATAATTTCCAGTTCATCATGCCAATGTACAGGTATCTGAAATGACCGCCCCGCATTCTTTATGTGATATGTGCTAAACGGATCGTCCTTTGTACCATGTGGTTTGTTCTCCTTTAATTCAAAATACATAATCTCTCCTATACTTCTACAAGACCTTTACTCTTCCATTTTCCGCTCTTCCATCTAAGTACCATTCCAACAGCTCTCGCGCACTCATCACCTGCCATTGCAATATATGCTCCTACTGCCAGAAGTCCCATGCGTATTCCAAGAAAATATGTTCCGCCAACTGCAAATAAATACATAAATATAGCACCTAGCATAACCGGAAAAACTGCATCTCCACTCGTTTTTAATGCCTGACCATATACAAGGTTTGTTACCCTTCCAAGTTCAAGAAATATATCTACTACTAATAACTTTATCACAAGATTTATCATCTGTATATCATCGGTAAATATATGCACTAAAAAATGTCCGAGCAATGCAAATGTTACAGAAAAGCATGTCGCTGTGATGATACCATATATCGCAGCTTTTCTCGTCCCCCTGTTACATTCCTCAAACTCTTTTGCTCCAATTCTCCAGCCGGTCATAATTGCATTTGCCTGAGCAAGGGCAGCTCCCACGCAATACGAGAAATTTGCAATCTGTATCGCATATGAACGCGCTGTAACATTCAGTCCATCCACATCCATCTGATTCATAAAACGCACTATAAATGTCATTGCGATGTTGTAAAGTGCTGTTTCAAGCGCAGAAGGAAAACCAATCTTAACAATCTGTGCAAATATCTTTCTTGATGTAATTCGCTCAGGACTCTGCTTTGCTTTTTATAAGTACAGCCCCCATGCCGGCTACAATAATAAGATTTACAACTCTCGAAATAACCGTGGCAACAGCAACTCCCATCACACCCCAGTTGAATGCAAATAAAAATACCGAATTAAATATTATGTTAATCGCATTTCCAACGATAGTTCCTATCAAAGAATGCTTTGTATAACCAAACACCCTCAAATAACTGGAGAAAATAGGAATAAGCGCATTCAAAAAACAGGCTCCCCCTACAATTTTAAGGTATGTTTCAGCCGGAGCAAGCAAAGCCGGGGCTATACTTACGATTCTAAGTATTCCACCAGAAAAAGTAGCAAGAACGACAGACATTACGATACCTATCAATGCGTTGAATATAAGTCCAAGTTGCCTTGCCTGATATGCTATCCCCGGTCTTCCAGCTCCGATATTTTGTGACATAACGGCTATCATACCCGATGATATTACTCCAAACATAATAATAAAAACACCTATATATGTATTTGCTGTTCCCCCACTGCTCCTACAGCCTGATCACTTACAGATGATAGCATAAGCGTATCAACCATACCTGAAAGCATATAAAATAAAGTTTCTAAGCATATTGGCACAGATAGCTGTGTTAATGTTTTTCTTTCCGCTTCCATAGTTTTCTCCTCACATACAATTCAAGAATACTATATCAATAATACGATATATTTCTATGTAATTCTTGTATAATATCATGTGAAAATTGCACTATTTCTACTCAATACTTTGTCTTAAGGAGCACTGGACTGATAGCAGAGCAAATTCAAAAGCAAATTGATTACTCATCGCTTAATGGTCAAGGATTTGTTCAATCTCTGCCAATGCTGACAGAACAGATAACATTTTCCCGTTTTGAATCCCAAAATCAGATTTGAAACAGTTTGCCTGGTAACATGAAAACCTAATTTGTTGAACTCCTCTTGTGTATAATAGATTTTCTTTTCGAATGTTTAATCATTCGCTTCCCTCTATTGTGGTAAAATTAACGTCGGGTTTTTTCAACAGTGTGGCAATAACCGGAGCATATTTAGATACTCCATAGTCCTCAACAATGCTGGTTATTTTAGCTCCTACATCCTTTGATGAAGCACCACATAAGAAAACTCTTTCATAATTCGTCCCATAATCCAACACTATAAATCGGTCATGGAATATACCGCCTGTCTTTTTCATTGACAAATTTACTGTTGGGTACTCCTTGCAGAAATCTATAAATTCTATGTTGTGAAGTTTATTATTTCCAACATTATCACTGAATAAAGTAATAGCTACTCCAGCCGGAGAATTCTTTAGGTGAACCAGTGTCCTTAAGCCAATATAATTATCAACGACATATATTGAGGCCTTTGCCTGCTTATAAATGGACTCATACACTTCATCAGCGCTACTGAATTTTGCATTAAACATGAGCCACTTGTCATCATCATCTGAAACAAAGCTGTTCATCATATCAGCCAACTCAGATTTTGTAACAACATCCTTCAATCCTTCTGCAACATCTGAAATCTGTTTTTCCAGAGATGTCATATTTGAGTTGATTTTGTTAATTTCAATTCTGTTATTGGCAGTCTCCATACTTAGCTGAAGTAGTTCGCGCTGCCCTATTAAATCACGATTTTCTAATATGTAATCTTTCATTTTCTTAAAGGTTCTTATTAATGCCTTGCTCTGCTTAGCAGCCAACGGTCCTTTCAAGACAGTCATCAGCATATATAATCCTTGCTCTGTAAATACATGAGGATTATAACGACACACAACTTTCTCCGGCTGCATATTCACGATCGTCTGAAGCAGGGACTCCTCACAGCCCTTTCTCGGCGGATCGACCACGATTACATCAGCGTGCGCCTTCTCTCCGTTATGTGTCTTTTCATATTCTTTAGTAATATTCCGGCAGAACTTCTTCTGCCTTGCCTACATAGAATTCCGCATTCGTAATATCATTGATCTTCGCATTATTCCTTGCATCGTCAATGGCCTGCGGTACGATCTCTACACCGTATACCTGCTTTGCTTTCTTCGCAAGGAACAGGGAAATGGTTCCGATTCCGCAGTACAGATCCCACACCGCCTCATTGCCGGTCAGGCCTGCATAGTCTAATGCCAGTCCGTATAATTTCTCTGTCTGGACCGGATTCACCTGATAGAATGACAGCGGAGATATCTGGTACTTGATCTCACCGATATAGTCTGTGATGAACTCCTGTCCCCACAGAAGGCGGATCGTATCGCCCATGATCACATTCGTCTTCGCTGTGTTCGTACTGAGAGTGATGCTTGTCATACCCGGAATCTGACGTAGCCGTCCGACCAGATCATGACAGTGCGGAATCGTCTTTCCATTAATGACCAGACATACCATGATTTCATCTGTCTTGAATCCGTAACGGAGCAGCACATGGCGTACCAGCCCTTTATGCTTCACTTCATCGTATGCCGGAATTTTGAATTCTTCCATGAAGTCCAGAATACAGTTCAGGATCTCTTCGTTGACTTCCACACCAAGCGCGCAGTCTGTATTCTCGATAATGCTGTGTGTTCTTCCGGCATAGAACCCGGCGATCACTCTGCCGTCTTTATCTGTTCCGATCGGGAACTGCGCCTTATTCCGGTAGCGGAACGGCTGCATTCCTTCTCCGTCCATGCCGACAGCCGGATGCATGATCTGATCCAGAAGTTCTGTCGGAACTTCTCCGATCCGCTCCAGATTGCCGCGTACCTTTGCTTCTTTAAATGCAAGCTGTGCCGGATACTTCATCTCCTGGATCTGACAGCCGCCGCATTTTCTTGCCATCGGACAGACCGGCTCTTCCACACGGTCTTTTGATGGAGTCAGGACATTCATCAGGCGGGCATAGCCGTAATTCTTCTTGGCTTTCATTACTTTCGCCTCTACAACATCCCCGATGATGGCATCTTTGATAAACAACGTGTATCCATCCACCTTGCCGATGCCTTCTCCTCCGACTCCGATATCTTCTATTTTTTACCTTTACTATTTCATTCTTCTGCATCATTAGATAACTGTCTTTCTGATATTTGATTCAAACAGGCGGTTATATCCCAGCCGGTCATTTCCTTTTTTATCTTTGAATAACTCTGTCAGTGTCTGCATCTTCGCATCTGCATTGTCTGCAAAATTCAGTGCCAGTGCTTCTGCCAGTGCCGGCTTTTTCGGTGAACCGTATTCCAGTTCTCCGTGATGTGCAACGATACAGTGTTTTAATTCATTCGCAAGTTTCTCCGGGAAGTCCGGGATATTGCGGACTGCATCTCCGATCATCTCCACACCGATTACAATATGTCCCAGAAGCTGTCCTTCATCTGTGTAATCATTTTCCGGGAAGGAAGATAATTCCTTCGTCTTTCCGATATCGTGGCAGATCGCTGCTGTGAAAAGCAGGTCCTTATTCAGGATCGGATATGCTCCCACCATATAGTCACAGAACTTCACAACACTTAATGTATGTTCCAGAAGTCCTCCGGCGAATCCATGATGAACCGTCTTTGCAGCAGAATGTCCCTTGAAATTACGAATAAATGTCTCGTCTTTTACAAAATAATGATCCAGCACCTGTCTCAGATACTGGTTCTCTACTTTCTTAATATATCCAAGCAGTTCCTCATACATGCCATCTGTACTCTTCTCCGTTGTCGGCATATAATCGGCGGCGATATATTCACCCTCCTGTGCTTTACGGATCTGCTTAATGTTAAGCTGCAGATTGTTATTATAGCTGATGATTTCACCATATACTTCAATAAAATCCATCTCATCATAATCTGCGATTCCACCGGAATTCGGATCCCATACTTTCCCGTCAAGTGTCCCGGTCTTATCCTGAAGGATCAGATTATCATATGGTCTTCCGTTTCTGGTCTCCGCAGAACGCTTTCCTTTGCACAAATATACATTTCTGATTGTTTCTCCTTCGTGAAGGGTGTTGATATATCTCATCTTATTTCCTCTTTCTATATTCTATATTAATATTATTCTATATTTTACAACGATCGAAAAAACATCTCCCCGGAAGTCCGGCAAGCCTACTCCTTACTTCCGACTGTCACGTCAAAGGAAATGTCCACATAACCACCGGATCCCTGTCTCTGTCCTTTGAGTCTGATCTTACTGCCTCTTTTCTGGTCACGCATCACACTCTGATAGACCGCCAGCGACGATATCTTCTTGCCTGCAGCCTCTGTGATTATATCCCCGCTCTGGATTCCTGCTGCCATTGCCGGAGAATCCGGCTCTACTGTCTGGACGTATACTCCATTTGGAATTCCCTGAGCTTCGATCTCTGCCGTCACATCCAGTCCACGAATACCGACATACGGAACCGCCTGTCCGTTAGACAACAATTCAATCTCTGATTTTAAGCCCGAAATTCCATACCCGGTTACCAGCCTTTTTACTGCTATTATCAGAAATACTCTGATCAATAATTCCGACTACTTCTCCCGACAAATTAACGATCACACCTGTTCCGTCTTCTGCCGCACCAATATCAGTGCAAAGGAGCTGATAACTTCCGTCATCTGCATCCAGTTCATTTCTGCTGTTCGCAATCGTTCCAAATCCGACCGCTCCTGCATAGCCAAATGGCTTTCCAAGCACTGCCACGGCGTCCCCTTTCTGTACAGAATTGGAACTGCCAAGTTTGGCGGTACTGATCTGCGTCCATGTTGACTGTTCAATGCTGCTTCCCGACACAGCATAGATCGCAAATCCGAGACTTTCATCTTTCTTCTTCACAGATGCCTGTTCTGTATTGCCATCCGAGAATCTAATATGGATCTCTTTTTGCATCTTTTAATATAGAAGTCTTTCCGTATACCAGAAGCTCCTGCCCATTATCAGCGATGATCAGTCCGGACACACTGTTTTTATTATCGTAAGACTCGTCTGTCCAGTCCTGCTCTCCGGATACACCTATGATCTCTACCACGGATTTTCCGGCCTCTGTGGCTACGTCGTTCATTGCTTTCTGAAGTTCTCTGTAATTGTCAATATCCAGCGTCTGTTCCGTATTGTTACTGATATCCGCTTTTTTTCTTCTGTATTATCTTCTTCTTTCTCTTTCGGTATCACTACCTCTTGTGAATCTCCGGGAAACTTCTTATCAAGCCATGGTTTGAGCGCAGAAAAACTAATGCAGGCACACACACCGAATACCACTCCAAGCCCCGCCATGCGAAGCAGGTCTTTACGGCACTTTTTTTCCACGGCTGTTCTCGTCTTTGATCGTCTCCTGCATAAATGAATATTCTGATTTTTCTATTTTTTTTCCAGGTTCTCCCTGCTTATTTTCCAGAGGTTTCTGCTCATCCATCAGCTTTTTCGTCTCCTTTGCAATCCTTTTTTATAGTATACCGTATGGAATGGGAATGTTCAATATTTATCCTTTTCTTTATCGTCCAAATAAGGTAGAATAGGTACTGACTACAGCTACTGTATGAACAGTAACTAGAATAAGTTCAGGTGAGAAACATGAATAAAAAAACATTAACTAAATTAGAATATCATAAAATTATTGACATCTGAATAGAACAGGCAACTTCTTTTGGCGGCAAGAACGCTGCAAGAGATTAAAACCGATGACATCCATCACGGATATCGAAGCCGCACAAGAACAGACTGCCGCCGCATTTACCCGTATCATTAAGAAGGGACGTCCTTCTTTCGGAAGCTGTAATCCGGTTGGGGAATCCTTAAAGCGTCTGGAAGTCGGTGCCGCGCTCGGAAGCGGAGAGCTTTTGCGTATCTGTAAGCTTCTGGAAAATGCAGGGCAGATCAAAGCTTACGGCCGTCACGAGACTGTGGACGATGCAGAAGACTGTCTGGATATTTCTTCCAGCAGATCGAGCCACTGACACTGGTAAGCACTGAGATCCGCCGATGCATTATTGACGAAGATGAGATCAGTGATGATGCCAGCAGTACATTAAAGCAGATCCGCCGTTCCATGAACCAGATCAATGATAAAGTACATTCTACATTATCTTCTCTGGTCAACGGTTCGCTCCGTACCTATCTGCAGGATGCGATCATCACTATGCGCGGGGACCGCTACTGTATCCCGGTCAAAGCCGAATACAGAAGCCAGGTATCTGGTCTGATCCATGACCAGTCTGCCACAGGTTCTACCCTGTTCATCGAACCGATGTCTGTTGTAAAACTGAATAATGATTTAAAAAGAGCTTTACGGCAAAGAGCAGGAAGAGATCCAGGTGATCCTTGCACGCTTAAGCGCCGATGTTGCAGAATATATCGACTCCATCCGCACCGACTACAAAGTCATGACGGAGCTGGATTTCATATTTGCAAGAGGAAATCTCGCAATCAACATGAACGCAAGCAAGCCAATCTTCAATACAGAAGGCCGGATCCATATCCGTGAGGGCCGCCATCCGCTGTTAGATAAGAAGAAAGTCGTTCCGATCACCGTCACACTCGGTGATACCTTCGACCTTCTGATCGTAACCGGACCGAACACCGGCGGTAAGACCGTTTCGTTAAAGACGGTCGGATTATTTACCCTGATGGGTCAGGCAGGACTTCATATTCCTGCGCTGGACCGTTCGGAACTGGCAATTTTTTTGAAAATGTATATGCCGATATCGGAGATGAGCAGAGTATCGAGCAGAGCCTCAGTACCTTCTCTTCTCATATGACGAATATCGTTTCGTTCTTAAAACATGTAGACGAACATTCTCTGGTACTGTTCGATGAGTTGAATGCAGGAACCGACCCTACCGAAGGTGCTGCTCTTGCGATCGCCATCTTAAGCTATCTGCACCAGAGAGGGATCCGTACCATGGCAACGACACACTACAGCGAACTGAAAGTCTTCGCACTTTCCACACCGGGCGTTGAAAATGCCTGTTGTGAATTCGATGTAGAGACGCTCAGTCCGACTTACCGCCTTCTGATCGGTATTCCGGGAAAGAGTAATGCATTTGCCATCGCAGGAAAACTCGGACTTCCGGATTATATCATCGAAGATGCCAGACACATCTGACCGAACAGGATGAATCCTTCGAAGACCTGTTAACCGATCTGGAGACAAGTAAACGTACCATCCGAAAAGAGCAGGAAGAGATCGAACACTACAAACGTGAACTGGCACATCTCGAAGAAGAGACCCGTCAGAAACGTGATAAATTAGAAGAACAGCGTGACCGTATCATCCGCGAGGCCAATGAAAAGGCTCATGAGATCCTGGCCGATGCCAAGGAAACAGCCGATGAGACCATGCGTAATTTCCACAAATTCGGCAAAGCCAATATCTCCGTTGCCGAGATGGAAAAGGAACGTGAGCGTCTCCGCAAGAAGATGAACGCGACACAGAATTCCATGAAGACAGATACCAAGAAACCAAAAAAGGCTTACAAACCAAGTGATTTCAAACTTGGAGAATCTGTCAAGGTACTGAGTATGAACCTGACCGGATCTGTCACTTCACTTCCGGATTCCAAGGGAAATGTCACCGTACAGATGGGAATCTTACGTTCCACAGTTAATATTTCCGATCTGGAGATCATCGATGAAGCGCCGGCATATTCATTTGCCAAAAGAACCCGTCAGACCGATAAAGGCAAAGTCAAGATGGGCAAATCTCTTGCGATCAGTCCTGAGATCAACCTTCTTGGTAAAACAGTCGATGAAGCGATCGCCGAGCTGGATAAATATCTGGACGACGCCTCGCTTGCACACCTCAGTTCTGTAAGAATCGTTCACGGTAAAGGAACCGGAGCTTTAAGAGCCGGTATCCATAAATATCTGAAACGGCAGAAACATGTCAAATCATTCCGCCTTGGCGCATTTGGCGAAGGTGACGCCGGCGTAACGATCGCTGAGCTGAAATAAAAGTTAAAATAAGGGATAGTATAAGGGGAAACTTTAAAGTGAATCAGTATAGATAAATGCATCTATATACGGGAGGAGTATACATCTATGAACAAACAGAAAATACTGATCGTGGATGATGATGAAAATATCGCAGAGCTGATCTCCTTATATCTGACAAAAGAGTGCTTTGAGACTATGATGGTCCACGATGGCGAACGGGCACTGGTTGCCTTTGACACTTACAAACCGAACCTGATTCTTTTTAGATCTCATGCTGCCTGGTATCGACGGGTATCAGGTCTGTCGCGAGATCCGTACGAGATCTAACACTCCGATCATCATGCTGTCCGCCAAAGGCGAAGTATTTGACAAGGTACTCGGTCTGGAGCTCGGTGCAGATGATTACATTATGAAACCATTTGATGCCAAAGAGCTGGTTGCACGTGTAAAAGCAGTCTTTACGCCGCTATCAGGTCGGCTCCAAAACCGGAGACTCCTCAGGCAGATAAGGGAAAATGTGTCGAATACCCGGGAATTGAGATCAACCTTACCAATTACTCCGTCATTGTTGACGGACATACGGTTGAGATGCCGCCAAAGGAACTGGAACTTCTCTATTTCCTCGCATCTTCTCCCAATCAGGTATTTACAAGAGAACAGCTTCTCGACCAGATCTGGGGCTATGAATATATCGGCGATACCCGTACCGTCGATGTTCACATCAAACGTCTCCGTGAGAAGATCAAAGGATCACAATGGCTGGAGTCTCAGCACTGTATGGGGAATCGGTTATAAATTTGAAGTAAAATAACAGCAGGTTAATATCATGAAAAGTACATTATATTTAAAATTTATATTTATCTATATTGTGTTCGGATTCTTAAGCCTTTTTTACAGCCGCAACACTGACAGAGAACCTGGTCAGTACGCCGATTTTTAACCGCGTAAGTAACAGTATGTACCGGGAAGCTACGATGGTTGCCAACGACTATCTTCCCGGTTATTTTTCCGGCGGATTAACAGAATCTGACGCACAGATGATCTTATCCGGGAATAGAGACACAGCTTGACGCTGCAGTCTGGTTCGTTTCAAAAGATGGAAAAGTAATCCTTTCTGCACAGTCCGGGAGCTACCCGTCCGCGCCTGATTCCATTAAAGATTTCGACCCGGCGGAATCCGGAAGCGATCGTTCACAGACTGGTGATTATCACGGATATTTTGACAATGATGTGATCACTGTCACTGTACCGGTAACTTACGGGTATTCTCCAAAAGGATATCTGATGATCCACCAGTATACCTCTGTTGTGGATACCATGACAGACACACTGATGCGTGGTGTATATATTACATTCATCGTAATCTTCCTGCTTTCGTTCATTATCCTGCTGGCGTTCCATTTCCTTGTGTACCGTCCGCTTCATAAGATTACCGAAGCAGCAACCCAATATGCTTCCGGTAACCTGGAATATGAGATTCCTGTCACAACTGAAGATGAGATGGGTTATCTGTCCGCATCACTGAACTACATGTCCTCTCAGCTTAGGGATATGGAAGATTATCAGAAGAAATTTGTGGCAAATGTGTCCCACGATTTCCGTTCTCCGCTTACTTCCATCAAAGGGTATGTAGAAGCTATGACAGACGGAACTATCCCGCCTGAACTACATGAGAAGTACCTGAAGATTATCTTATTTGAAACGGAACGTCTGACAGACCTGACACATGATCTGCTGACATTAAATGAATTCGACACCAATCACCTGCTTCTCAACCGGGAAGTATTCGATATCCACGAGATGATCAAGCATGTAGCGGCATCTTTCGAAGGTGTCTGCACACAGAAGAAGATTTCCATCGAATTGGTCTTCGCAACAAAAACACCTGAACGTCAACGCTGACAAACGAAAAATCCAGCAAGTCTTATACAACCTGCTGGACAATGCGATTAAATTCAGTGATCCGAATTCCATCGTCACGATTGAGACGACAGACCGCGGAGAAAAAGTATATACCTCTGTAAAAGATAACGGTATGGGTATTCCAAGATCAGCGCTTGGGAAAATCTGGGAACGCTTTTACAAGAGTGACCTCTCCCGTGGAAAAGATAAGAAAGGTACCGGACTTGGACTTGCGATCGTGAAAGAAGCAATTCAGGCACATGGGGAGAATATTACCGTGGTGAGTACGGAAGGAGTCGGAACCGAATTCTCCTTTTCACTTCCGAAGGTTGCTGGCTAATTTATCATTGTGACCTCTCAGTCCATGAGAAAGAGTTGGAACTTCTTAAGTAAAAAAATCGGCCGTTAGCCGGTTAAAAATCATTTGTCTTAGCGATCAGCGAGTTATGATTTTTGACCGGCTGCTTTTAGCCGATTTTTTTCTTTAGATGTTCCCCATGATTGAATCCGCACAGCAATCCCTTCTATACTTTTATTCAGGACGGGGTAAGCCGCCATGATACATTAAATTTTTTCTACTTACTATACAGAATCTTCTGCACCTCATCCGTCTTCAGATTCTTTTTTGTCACCCATGTATATCCCGTATTAACCACAGCCTCATTTCCCATATTCAGAGAAGCCCTTGCTGCAGCCACAACGGTTGCATATCCCATGCCAAATGGGTTCTGTACGATCAGTCCGTTAACTTTACCGTCTTTCAGATCCTGAATCCCATCATCGTTGGCATCGAAGCCGATGACTTTCACTTTTTTCTCCATTTTATTTCTTTCCAGACCATCGACTGCAAGTTTTACGGAATCCCCGTTTGCAGCAAAGCAGCCTGTAATATTTGGATGTTTTGCAAGGATATAATCAACTACCTGATCTTCAGTGATACTGTCTGCTGTTACAACATCTTCTCCTGTGAGCTGTCCCTCCGGAAGTTCACTGTCTTTTGGTCGGTAGGTTCCGGCATTGATCTCATCGGATACTGTCTTCTGCATATTGCTCAGTTCATCCATGTGGTATACATTGACCACTGAAATATTCGGATGATTTGCTTTCAATTCTTCTGTTACAGCTTTTTCTCTCTGAAGAGCTGCCTGTGATTTGGAATCCTGAATGAACAGCACCGCTTCTCCGCTGTCGCCCATCTCTTCCGCAAGTCTCTGTGCCGCTTCCTTTCCTGCAGCTACATTGTCTGTGGATACATCTGCAGCCACACCCTGATAATCTGATCCGGAATCAAAAGTTACGATCGGAATCTCACTGTCTGTTGCAAGATCGAATTGCACCTGGCATGCCTGCAGGTCTACGATCGAAATGCCCACTGCGACCGGATATCTGTCCAGTTCTTCATCCAGAAGATTTACCTGGTCATCGACATTATCTGCTGTATCCGGTGCATTAAATGCTACTTTCACCTTATCTTTTCCTGTATACCCAAGATTTGTATTAATATCTTCCGCAGCCTGCGCTACACCTTTTTTCACTTCATCCCAGTACTGTGTTCCGTTCGCTTTTCCGATAATGGAAATATAATCGCCTTTTTTTCAGCTTTAATCCGTCCGTATTATTATATGCCGCCGGACTGATCAGGTCTAATTTTCCCTGATATTCCTTCTCTTCTGTCTCGGTTGTATTCTTCTCTGCTTCAATCTTCTTTCTCTTCATCCGTTGCTTTCGGTGTCTGCTGACATCCACATACAAGCAGTGCTGTACCCAGCAGCATGGCAATGATTCTGTTTTTCTTCATTTTCCTCTCTCCTATATCTGGTAATTTCTACTTATACTTAATACTTCTAACTTTTGATTATATTTTTTTTCTTATATTTTTTCAGCACCATATACTATACACCAAAACGGTGAAAAATTGTTGAAATTTTCTTAATTTTCCTCTATGACTTTTATATTTCTGTAGAAATACTTTTTTCCCCTTTATTGTGATAGCTTTTTCTAACATAAGTTAGCTATAACTAAACTTTTATGTATTTCTAAAAAAACATTCTATTCCCTTGTTTATTTTTATTTTTTTGTATTATTATAGGAACAGAGACAACGAATTGGATTATGTCTAGAATATTTAATCTCAAAGGAGGGTACATACTATGGCACACGTAATTGGTGATGAATGTGTAAGCTGCGGATCTTGCGAAGCTGAATGTCCAGTAGGAGCTATCGCTCAGGGAGCAGATCATTATGAGATCGATGCTGACGCTTGTGTAGATTGTGGAGCATGTGCAGCTCAGTGTCCAGTAGGAGCTATTTCTGAAGGTTAATAACGCAGAATAAGTAAGATAAGAATGCACGGTACATTTTGTATCGTGCATTTTTTTTGTTTTGATATTTTATATATTATTTCTTTTTTAATAAATTTATTTCTCTCGACGGATTCTGACGAAATCGGTGATCTTTCCTGTGCTATGATACATTTACCCATAAGGGACAAGTATTATATTATAAGGGGGTATCTAATGTGGGAAATCATATGAATACTTTAGAACAGATAAAACGTGAGACCAGAGATGATGCCAGACTGTATGCCTGTATCCGGGATCTTTATGATCAGGGAGTTTCTCTCTCTGATTTAAAAGCACTGATTCCCGATATCAGACGGACCAGGGAACAGCTTCAGTTAAAACGCATGCTGCAGAATAACAACGAAGTTCTCATGGCAATGTTCAGTCAGGAGATGTCCTTTCTTCTGGATGCAAAAGAACGCCATGAAGAATTAGAATTCAAAAAACTGGATCAGTTGATCCGCCAGCAGCAATCCTTCCGGAAAGCATCGGCCGAAACCGGTCCAGTTAAGAAATTAAAAGAATCTTCCTGTCTGCTTAAGTTGGCAAACTTTGTATATTCGCCAAGCCAAGCCAGATTAACGGTCCCTACCGGGCCGTTTCTTTGTTTTGCGATAATTATTTCTGCCTGTTTTTTGAACTCTGAATCTTTATTGTAGTATTCGTCTCGATAAATGAACATTACCACGTCCGCATCCTGCTCGATGGCTCCGGATTCACGAAGGTCCCGAAAGCATCGGTCTTTTATCCGGACGGCTTTCTACCGCACGACTTAACTGTGACAGAGATACTACCGGCACATTCAGCTCTCTCGCAAGTGCCTTTAACGCTCTGGATATGTCAGATACTTCCTGCTGTCTGGACTCCGAACTTCTTCCCACACTTCCGGTCATCAACTGCAGGTAGTCAATGATGATAATATCAAGTCCGTGTTCCAGTTTGTACTTTCTGCATTTCGATCTGAGTTCCGAGATAGAGATACCCGGAGTATCATCAATGATCAGCTTCGACTGACCGATAATCCCAGCTCCTTCTATCAGTTTCTCCCAGTCGGAATCTTTCATATTACCGGTTCTCAGGGACTGGGCATCTACCTGGGACTCCAGAGAAAAACAGTCGGTTCACCAGCTGTTCTTTTGACATCTCCAGACTGAAGATTGCTACTGCTTTATTCTTCTTAAATGCCATATACTGCGCAATGTTTAATACAAACGCCGTTTTTTCCCATAGATGGACGGGCTGCGATCAGAATAAAATCTGACGGCTGAAATCCGGAAAGTTTATAATCCAGATCAATGAATCCCGTCGGTATTCCTGTAACGGTTCCTTTACTCTTAGACGCCTTCTCAATCTTATCTAATGCATTTAAAACAACCTGTTTGATCGGTACGTAATCACCGGTCGTACGTCTCTGTAATAACTGAAACATGGATTTCTCTGTCTGTTCCATAATCGACTCTACCGGCTCTTTTTCCCGCATAGCACATATTTTCAATTGATTCGTTCAGTTTAATCATCTTACGCATTAACGACTTATCTGCCACGATCTGTGCGTAATATTTCACGTTCGCAGAAGTCGGCACTGCTGTCACCAGGTCTCTGACAAATTCCAGACTGGCAATCTCCGCCGGTACGTCCTTTTCCTTCAGTCTTTCCTGCAAGGTGATCAGATCGACCGGTTTTCCTTCATTGAACAGTTCGATCATCGAATCAAAGATCACTCCGTATGACGCCTGATAAAAATCATCACCACTGATGATTTCTCCTGCAGTGGTGATGGCATCTTTATCCATAAGCATGGCGCCGACCACAGACTGTTCTGCTTCGATGCTGTGTGGCATGACTCGTTTGATGAGTGCTTCTTCCACGCCTGAATTCCTCCTATGCTTCTTCTTTTTTACAACAACTTTCAGCTCTGCTGTTACCTTTGGATGCAGCTTAACCGGTACATTATGGGTTCCCAGTGTTCTGATTGCTTCTTTTAACTGAACTTTCTTCTTATCAATTGTAAGATCCATCTGTTTTTTGACTTCTTCTGCAATCTCCTTTGAAGATACAGAGCCGAACGCTCTGCCGCCTTCACCCATCTTGATCGCAACTTCGATCTTACCTGCTTCGATCTTCTTGCCAAGTTCCTGCGCATCTTCATACTGCTGCTGTGCAATCTTATCGTCGTTGGCTTTCTTTAACTTCAGGTCATTTAAGTTCTTTCCGTTGGCTTCTACACCTTTATTTTTCTTTAAGATAAAGTTTCTTGCGTATCCGTCGCTGACGTTTACGATCTCTCCCTTTTTACCAAGTGACTTTACGTCTTCTGTCAAAATAACTTTCATTACAAGTCTCCTCCTTCTATCATTTCGTCAATCACCTGTTTTAAAGCAGGCTACCGCTTCATCCATATCCGTATGGTTGAACTGCGCTCCCGAAGCGTTCATGTGACCGCCTCCGCCCAGACGTTCCATGATGATCTGTACATTGACCTCATCGATCGAACGTGCGCTGACGTATATTCTTCCATTATATTCGGTTAATACAAATGATGCCTTGATCTCACTGATATCCAGCAGTTCATTTGCTGCCTGTGCCCCGATGATCGTCGGGCTTTCGATGTGAAGATCCACACCCTCTTGCGATGGCAAATTTATTATGATAAACCTCCGCGCTGCTGATGATCTCTGCTTTCGCTCTGTAAGATTCCATGTCATCACGGAATAATTTTTCTTACCAATGTGATATCTGCACCGCATCTTCTTAAGAATGCCGCTGCTTCAAAAGTACGGACTCCGGTACTATTCACAAAGTTGTTGGTATCGATCATGATACCGGCATACAGGCTGCTCGCCTCAATCTTTGGAATCTTGATTCCGTCTACGATATACTGCAATACTTCTGATACCATCTCACATGCCGATGATGCATACGGTTCAATATAAGACAGCAGCGCATTGTCGATATTATCACTGCTCTGTCTGTGATGATCCAGAACCACGATCGTCTTGGTCGTCTTCAGAAGTTCCTCACATTCTGTCATCATCGGACGGTTCGTATCTACTACTACAACCATCGAATTCTCATCCGCCATATTCATCGCCTGTGACGATGTCAGGAACAGATCGTCCGGGTAATTCGAATCCTGTTCGAATAATTCATATAATGGTCTGAGCGATGCAGATACTTCATTAATTACAATATAAGCACGTTTTTCCAAAGCCAGTGCCGCACGGTAGATTCCCATTGCCGCACCGAACGCATCCACGTCTGTCAGCTTATGTCCCATAACAAAGATCTTATCTTTGACCGTGATAAATTCACGCAGTGCCTCCGCTTTTACACGCGCCTTTACACGGGTATTCTTTGCTGTCTGTTCACGTTTGCCACCATAATAAGTCACACCGTTACAGTCCTTGATAACTGCCTGATCGCCGCCTCTTGCAAGCGCAAGATCAATCGCAACACGTGCATAGTTGTAACTCTGCGCATAAGAATCAGAACTCAGTCCAAGTCCGATACTTAATGTCGCCGGGATTCCATTTCCGATATTTACGGATTTTACATCGTCCAGCAGGGAGAACTTATCTTCTTCCAGCTGTTTGAAGTAAGATTTTCCGGATGATGATAAAATATTTATCATTCTCCAGTTTCTTAACGATTCCGTCAACCTTCGCAATATACTGGTTGATCTTACGGTCTACCAGTGCCATCAGAAGTGACTGTCTGACTTCTTCCACACTGTCGATCACTTCATCATAGTTATCAATGTAAACCAGCCCGGCAACCATCCTCTGCTCTTCGTTCTCTCGGATAATACGGTTAAATTCCGTAACATCCTGAAGATATACAGCTATAAAATATTCTTTTTTCCTTTGGCAGCTCCATAAGCTGTTCTGTATCACTAAATCCTTCTACTGATACTCTCCGGATCTCTGCCTGATACTCTTTGTCATCATAATACACTTCCATTGTGACCGTCCGTTGGTCCTCTTTTTTGGAAATATACTCCGGTTCAATTCAGGAATGTATTTGCTGATATAAGCTTCTCCCCTTTGGGTTTACCTCCCAGGATTGCTTCAAATTCATCGTTCATCCAGATCGCTTTTCCATCATCCAACAGGATCGCATAAGGAATCGACAGTTCTCTCAGCAATGTATTCTGAACAATGCCATACTGTGCAGCAAACTCTACCAGGTCTTTCATAATGATGTTCTTACTGTAAAAATACAGTCCACCCACCATAATGATATATACGACTACAAATACGACCATCAGGATTCCCGCTCTGTGATCCAGCTTATAAACCCACAAATCCATTGCTATGAGAAGAAGGGACATAATAGCCGGCCACTGGATGTAAAGTTTGAGTTGTCCTTTGAGCTGCACTTTTCCTTTTTCATTCTTCTTTTCCATGATTCTCGCCTCTGTGTGTGAGTATTTCTCACTCCTTTTGCAGTGCCTGTCAGTGATCTGATCATCCACTGCTCTTTACATACGTGGATATTATACCATTTATCCCCTGAAAAAAAGAAAGATGGGAAATCCTTAACGTTCTGTTAAGTATTTCCCATCATCCGGTGTTCATTTTTATGATTTATGATTCATATCCGTTTGGATTCTGTGACTGCCATCTCCATGTATCGGCACACATCTCATCCAGCCCTTTTTCAGCCTTCCATCCAAGAACTTTTGCTGCCTTGGCAGGATCTGCATAACACATCGCGATATCTCCGGCTCTTCTTGGTTTGATCTCATATGGAATCTCTTTTCCACATGCTTTTCCGAAATGCTTTTACCATATCAAGCACGGAATATCCAACACCTGTTCCAAGATTGATCACATCAAGTCCCGGATTGCTGAAGATATAGTTAATTGCTTTTACGTGTCCTTTTTGCAAGATCTACTACATGAATGTAGTCACGGACTCCTGTTCCGTCCGGTGTGTCATAGTCATCACCAAATACTCCTAATTTTTCAAGTTTTCCAACTGCCACCTGAGAAATGTATGGCATCAGATTGTTCGGGATTCCTTTCGGATCTTCCCCGATTCGTCCGCTCTCATGCGCTCCGACCGGGTTGAAATAACGAAGCAGGATGACATTCATATCCGGATTTGCCTTCTGTACATCTGTCATGATCTGTTCCATCATAGACTTTGTCCATCCATAAGGATTCGTACACTGTCCCTTCGGGCACACTCCTCTGTGATCGGCATCTCTTCCGGACTTCCATATACAGTTGCAGAAGAACTAAATACAATATTCTTAACACCGGTCTGTTTCATAACATCCATCAGCGTCAGAGTTCCTGTTATATTATTACGGTAGTACTCTAATGGCTTCTGTACGGATTCTCCGACTGCTTTCAGTGCTGCACAATGGATAACCGCATCTACGCCTTCTTTTTTTCAGCATTGCCTTCAATGCAACTTCATCCATTACATCCCCTTCATAAAATGTAATCATCTTTCCGTTAAGCTCGTCTACCCTTTTTTTAAAGATTCTTTAGATGAATTACAAAGATTGTCATATACAACCACTTCATATCCTTCATTCAGAAGTTCCAGTGCCGTATGACTTCCGATATAACCGGCTCCTCCGGTAATTAATATTTTCTTGGCCACAATAGTACCTCCTAGTTGTTACTATACTTTTTCACGATTTCGTTCATAGTATACCACTTTTGTTCCATATCTTCAACAAGCTTGAACTGGGTACGGCATCTGTCAAGATTATGACCTTCTCTGTGTATCCTGAAATATTTATCTCCCTGCAGATAATCCGTAAGGAAACGCATACCACATTCGAATGTCATCGTCTTTGCGCCCATCGGCATCAGCTCGATCTCCTTAGATGTCAGCTTTCCGTCACATCCTTTTAAAAATCCTTTTGTATACAATTCAAATAATTCCATACTGCAGGATACTTTCGTAAGGTCTGTCTCATCCTCCAGTGCCGTACTTGCACCGAAACGGATGGAATCCCCAAAATCATTCATCGCAAGCCCCGGCATAACTGTGTCCAGATCGATCACACAGATTCCTTTTCCCAGTCTTATCGTCCAGCATAACATTATTCAATTTTGTATCATTGTGTGTAACACGAAGTGGAAGCTCATGCCTGTCCAGCATTTCTGCAAAACAATTAGCAATCTCTTCTCTTTCGAGAACGAACCGGATCTCTTTCTCTACAGAAGCTGCTCTTCCCATAACATCTTCTTCCACTGCTTTCTTAAACAGCGCAAACCGGTTTCTCGTATCATGGAACTTTTCTATCGTCTCATGCAGTGTCTCCGCCGGATAGTCAGACAGCAGACTCTGGAAATTCCCGAATGCCACCGCACTTTCATAAAACTGCTCCGGCTTCTCTACCAGATCATAGGTACTTGCATCGGTAATAAATTTATAAGATCTCCAGTAATCTCCCGTAGAATCTATGTAATATGGTTTCCCATCAACCGCCGGGATCACATTCAATGTCTCACGTTCCGGATCTCCGCCATTTTCTATAATCTTCTTTTTTCAGAAATGACGTTACTCCTTTGATATTCTCCATGACTTCTATCGGTTTTGGAAATGCCGTAGAATTCATTCTCTGAAGAATGACTTTGATTCTTCCCATCTCGGCAATCTCGAATATCAGAAGAAATGTATCATTGATGTGTCCGCTTCCGTATGGACAGTCCTTTACTAATGTTCCTTCATATTTGAAATGTGCAATCGCTTCATCTCTTTGTTCCCGTGTTACAGGATTCATTTATTTTCCCTCCCAAAGATGCTGCGGGTACAGTCCTTCGTCTTTCATTCTCTGAATGGCTGCAACCACAACCGGTTTATCTTCTTTATAAGTTACTCCATACCATTTATCTGCGGATTTCAGTACCGATACTGTTGCTTTGTCTTCTGCGAGAAGATTACTTACTACAGTTGGCAGGAAATACTCGCATTTCATAGGATTCTCCTGCAGTCCTTTGTCAAGAAATGCCGGGAATCCAGCTTTGATCTCTTCTAAGATGCTCTTTGTAAATCCCCACATATTCATAGATACCGTTGTATCATCCGGTACCTGTACCCATGTGTTACCGTCGTCTTCTGTGTATGCAACGCCGCCGTTATACTTTTCGATTCTGGTACGTTCTGTTACGGATATCAATTCTCCATTCTCATTCGTCTCGCATACACCTCTGGATACATATCCGTTGTCCGTTACCGTATTGGCAAGATGATATCCGACCATTGTATATCTGTACTTATCATCATCTGCATGTGTAGACAGATAATCATAGATGAGCTTGAATGCTTCTACTCCATAATAGTCATCTGCATTGATCACTGCGAACGGTCCGTCAATCTCATCCATACAGCTATATACAGCATGTGCTGTTCCCCAAGGTTTTACACGTCCTTCCGGTACTTCATAGCCTTCCGGAATGTTGTCGATATTCTGATAAGCATATGCTACGTCCATGTATTTTTCCATACGTTTTCCCACATGCTCTTTGAACTCTTCTTCGATCTCGTGTTTGATTATGAATACGACCTTCTCAAAGCCGGCTCTTTTGCATCATACATGGAAAAATCCATGATAATATGTCCGTCATTGTCTACAGGATCTAACTGCTTCAGACCTCCGTATCTGCTTCCCATTCCTGCTGCCATGATCACTAATACTGGTTTATTCATTATAATTACCTCCATGTCTTTAGGATCTTTCGTTTCTAGATTCATTGTAGTATAACTATTTTCAGAAATCTTTATCCTATTATTTTCTTAATTTGCATTATTTATGTGGTTTAATTGTTCCAGATAGCTGATGAATTTTTTCTGCCATTTTCTGATTCTGTGCATTCACCATAATAGCCGCATGCGCATCATCATAAGAAATAATCTTCTTCTTTTTTAAGCATATTATCTTCCGGAAAATCAATGGTTTCTTGAAAACCATCCTGTTTTTTGTACTCTTGATATACATCTTCTCTACAGATCAGTACATCCACTGCATCTGCGCCTACCAGCGTTGTCAGCGCTGTCTTTGAGGACAGGCTTCCTCCATCTTCCGGAATGTTCGCCTGTATCCGGATGATCCCGTCCTTTTCGTCAATGCCTGCGTATTTACAGAAATCTTTGTTCAATTCTTCTGCCTATCTTATAGTACATCCACAGAATCGCCCCCTTTTTTTCCCAACGGCATTGAACCAAAATTTTTGTCCAAATACATTCAGAAGAAATGTGCCTGTTTGACATCATATGTAAAATTATAACATATCTTTCACATCCTATATATAATATGTTACAATAGTTAGAGATTTTTATTATTATTTATTTTTATACGGGGGATAATTATTATGAGTCGTTTTTCAATCCCGATAACCCTATTATGGAGTTCATCGCAAAAATATTTGATCTGATCCTATTGAACCTGATCTTTATCTTCAGTTGTGTTCCGATCATCACCATCGGTGCATCCACCAGCGCACTTTCCTATGTGACACTGAAAATGGTTCGTGGTGAGGACCCCTACATCTGGCAGAATTTCTGGAAATCATTCCGTCAGAATTTTAAACAAGGTACACTGATATGGGTATTTTCCATTCTGGTCTTTATCTTTCTTGGAATGGATTTTTACATCATCAATTCACAGAATACAACACTGTTTGCAGTGATACGCATTCTCCTCTGGTGTGTATGTCTCGTTGCATTATCTGTATTCTTATATGTCTTTCCGATCATCTCACATTTTGTGTGCAGTACAACACAGGCGTTAAAAAATGCAGTTTTTATGACATTCGGACACCTGCCGTATACACTGGTAATGTTGGTGATTGCCGGACTGATCCTGTACTTATGCGCCTGCTCTGTTAAGACATTCGCTCTGGTCGTTGTGATCAGCGGGATCTGCGGATTCTCTGTAGTAGCATTTATCTACAGTATTCTGTTTGACCGGATATTCAAAAAATATGAGCCGGAATCCCCGGACAATATAGAATAATTGTAAAACTATAAGAGACTATCCTGTTATTGACATAACGGATGGTCTCTATTTCATATAAAAAGAGGACAAGACCTGCTATCTCATCCTCTTATAACTATTCATATTCTAGCCCTTGATTCCTGACTGTGCCACACCTTCAATAAACTGTTCTGGAAGATGAAGAACAATACAATGATCGGGATAACCGCCATTACGGCTCCTGCCATCTGCATTGGATACTTGGTTGTATACTGTCCCTGTAATGTCGAAAGAGCAGAGATAAAGTGTCATCTTATCCATAGACGTATTAACGATCAATGGCCACATGAAATCATTCCATGCAAATTTCGCTGTAAAGATTACCAGCGATACGATACCTGCTTTTGTAAGTGGAAGCATGATCCTTCCAAAGATCTGGAAACGGTTACAACCGTCCAGCAACGCCGCTTCTTCCAGTTCCTTCGGCAATGACATAAAGAACTGTCTCAGAAGAAATGTTCCAAATGCACTGAATAAGTTTGGCAGGAACAATGCCGGTATCGTGTCCAGAAGTCCAAGACTCTGAACAATCCGGTACTGCGGGATCAGGAATATCTGACCCGGTACCATAAGTACAGATAACACCAGTACAAAGATCGCATTCTTAAACGGGAATTCGATTCTTGCAAATGCATAAGCTGCCATAGAGCAGAACAGCACCTGTACAACAGTTGTTACCACAGTTGATATAATTGTGTTCAAATATACTCTTCCAAACGGAAGTGCTGTTACGATAGATGAATACGCATCTGTCAGAAACTTCTTCGGGAAAATGGTCGGCGGTATCTGCATGGCCTCTCCGACTGTCTTAAAAGAAGTCAGGATCATCCACACAAACGGAAATACCGTGATCGTAATTCCAAGGAGAAGTAAGATATGTACAATTATTTTTCTTGAATTTTTACTCTTCATTTTTCTTCTCCTCCTCTCTTAATCATAATTTACCCATTTTTTCTGACCGATCATCTGGATCACTGTTACCAGCATGATTACTGCAAAGATCAGAATTGAAATTGCTGCTGCATAGCCTTTGTATCCATAATCAAATGCCTGACGGTAGAATAACATAACAACCGTCTGCGTATTTGCATATGCCGGATTCGTTTTTCCGATCATCATATAAATGACATCGAATACCTGGAAACCACTGATGATGGATGTGATCATCACGAAGAAGATCGTTGGTGTCAGAAGAGGAATCGTTACCTTAAAAAATAACTGAATTGGTCCTGCTCCGTCAATCTGTGCTGCTTCGTAATAAGATTTTGAAATTCCCTGCATACCTGCCAGTAAGATAATCATGTTATAACCAACCGTCATCCAGAGACCTACGATCATAACACTATATAATGCAATTTTCGGATCTGTCAGCCAGCCGATACCTTTTCCACCCAGTGCACGGATCGCACTGTTTAAGATACCCATTTTCTCGTTGTAGATCCATTTCCATACCATGGCAACAGCTGCTGCCATGGTTACGGATGGTAAGAAATACAATGTACGGTAGATAGAGGTACCTTTAATCTTGGAGTTCAGAAGAGCTGCGATCAGGATTGATAAGAACAATCCAACCGGAACCGTAACCACAACGTACTTCAATGTATTTCCGAATGTTCTCAATACTTCGCCATCATGGAATAATTTCTGGTAATTTGCCAGACCGCAAAAAGTTGCGACATTAAATTTACTTTACTTCATTAAAACTAAACCAGATATTCTGGATAAATGGCCAGATATAGAACACCAGAAGGCCGAGGGGGTAACCGGCGCAATAAATATATACGCCGCAATCCAATCCTTCTTCTCTCTCTTACTCGCCCGTTTTTTCACTACGCCTGTTTTTGATTTACCTTCAGCCATATCTTTTCACCTGTTTCTTACTATTATTCCTGAAGTAACTTGTCTGCCTGTTTTGTCAGACCCTTGCAGACATCTGAAAGTGATTTCTCTCCATTATATGCTTTCTGAAGTTCTGTTGCTTCCAGATCATACAGTTCTGCTGCTTTCGCACATACCGGAAGCGGATATGCTTCATCAGCGTGATTGGTGTAAGCTGCAAGATTGTACTGTGAATTAGCTTCTGCAAAGCATTTCTGTGCATCTGTTCTTGCAGAGATTACAACACCTGTTTTTCCCTGGATTTCCTGAGCTTCTTTACTTCCAAGCCAGATAGCGAAATCTTCTGCTGCTTCTTTGTTCTTGCTTCCTTCAAACACTGCATATCCAAGTCCGTTGATGCAGTTGTCTTCTTTTCCGTTGAATGTCGGAATCTCTACGCAATCAACCTTATCTTTGATTGCGTCATTGCTTGCATACTCTGGAACCATGTATGATCCGGCAAAGTTCATTGCAAGCTGTCCACCCTCGAACATCGCATCTGCTGTTGTCTCTGAAAGAGCTGATGCACTTGGAGATAATCCTTCATTGTACATATCGATCCAGCACTGAATACCTTCCTGTGTCTTAGGATCATCATATCCTGTAGACTTCTTATCATCACTTAAGATATATCCGCCATTTGCATAGACGGTCTGATAATACCATGTCTGAAATCAACCGGCAGGCAAACGGATATACACCGTCTCCAAGTTTTCCGCTGTCTTTTAATGCCTTAGCAGTTGCAACCAGGTCATCATAACTCATATCATCTGTAGGGTATGGAACTCCGCACTTGTCAAAGATTTCTTTGTTATACCACAATGCATTGGTATCAAAATCTTTCGGCACAGCATAGTTCTTCTTATCACGGACATAGTTATTAACCAGTGTCTCAGAATAGCTATCCTTGATATCTGAGTCTTTGATCTTATCTGTCAGATCATCCAGGATTCCTCCCTCTACATATGAGTCCAGATGAAGAACGTTCAGCCAGAATACATCCGGAGCTTTTCCGCCACTTGCTGCAGCTTCAAGTTTTGTCCAGTATTCCCCACCTTTATATGGTGTTAACTGGATATTGATCTTGACATCCGAATTTTCTTTTTTCATATGCCTTTACCATTTTCTCCATAGCCGGTCTCTGATTCTCATCCCAGATACCAAAATTTAATTCTGTCTTTCCTCCGGAAGCACTTTCGCCTTTACTTCCGCCACATGCTGTCAGCATCGTTGCACCCAGGGCTACACAAAGTCCCAGAGCTGCTACTTTTCTCATGTTCTTTTTCATAATGTTCACTCCTTCTCTTTTTCTTTATCTTTTGGTTACGTTTTATATGAAGTTCTCCGCCACTCCCGGCATTGAACACATATATCAGTTTTCTTTCTATCGAAATGTTTCAATATCTACCGGCTTTCCGTCATGCAATCTGGAGTATTCCGCCGCCAGTGCACAATAATGGCTTTGCAACGATCTGTCTAGCGAAGTAATATATGTACTTTCCGATTTCTCTCCACTTATAATATCCAAAAATTCTTCCACCATCCGGTTATCTCCACCGCCGTGTCCCGAAAAATCTTCTGACAGTTCTGCAACATTGATAATTTCTTTTGTTCTCTCCGGATCAAAATGCTCAATCCATATCTTGCTTTCCTTTTCATCCGGCTGCATATCTACGATCACTTCACCTCTGGTTCCCATAAACTTCGCATATCTGGAAGTCTCCGCTGTAAAACCACACATGGTAAAGCTCATCGTTGTTCCATCTGTCATATTCAGATTAACCACCTGATGATCCACTACATTATTGTTACAATGGAATACACATTTTCCATATGGACCTGTCTTCAGTGCTTCTATCAGCTTTTCTTCTGTTGGTCCGATGGAACAAGCACATCTAACGGCCACCCTCTGTTACCTTGGCGGTAACCGATTCTTTCATGTTCCAGGTATATCTTTTCTGCATCAAAGATGCATTTTTCTTTTGCCTTACAGCCTTCCAGACATCTGCCTGTACATCCTTCCGGTGCATGTTCCGGTGTGAAATAATTCAGATCGCCATAGGATGTTAATGATCTGCAGGTCTTTTCCGCCAGCCACAGATATAAATCCATATCGTGGCAGCACTTCTGTAAGATCATCGGGCTTGTCTCATCTGAATTCGCCCAGTTTCCTCTGACAAAGCTATGTGCCTGATGAAACCATCCGACATTTTCAATCGCCATGATCGAGATCACATCACCTATCGTTCCTGCATCCAGGATTTCTTTCACCTTCTGATAGATTGGTGTATATCTTAGAACATGACAGACAACCACTTCTCTTTTACATTCTTTTGCCACTTCGGATATTTTTCTGCATTCACCCAAATCCGGTGAAATTGGTTTTTCAAGAAGCAGATGATACCCTTTCTTTAAAGCTTTTATAGCCTGACCCACATGTTGTCTGTCCTGTGTTGCTATGATCATCGCATCCGCAAGTTTTTCCTCCTTTAACATGTCTTCGGCACTTTCATAACAGTGTGACATCGGGACGTCATATTCTTCTGCCGTCAGTTTTACTTTTTCCGGATCAATATCTGCAATGGCTACGATTTTCATCTTATCCGGATATATTTTTGCAGCTTTTGCATAAGTATCTCTTCCTCTGCTTCCGATGCCTGCAATTGCAACCGTCATCTGTCTGCTCATTTTTTTCATCCGCCTTCCTTTATTTGTATTAGTGTATCTTACATTTCAATGCTATAAATCTGTTTCCCGAAATCAACGGTTACCTTTGTGCCATCCGAAAACATCGTTCTTTGGATCTCCGGATTGCCATCCACCATTTCATGGCTTACCATCTCGCATTTTGCAACCTTTTTGTGAAGTTCCGTCACCACTTTACATCTCTTGATGTCCTCCATGATATGCATCTTAACATTTCCTTCAAAGGAACCGTCAAAAATCCGGATATGCTCCATCACGGATCAGATATGGTGCACCTCCATTCAGTAAAGCATACAGCATGTAATCTTCGGTATCATCTATCTTTTCCATCATCCATGGTTCGATCAGGCAGTCATGATATACCAGATTGAACAGTGGTACCGGTATTCCGTGTTTCGGACTTCCCGGTTTGCGAAGCATAAAATCATATGGTGCGTAATGACAGAACACCAGGCTTCTTGCGCTCCAGTCACTGACTTCCTCCGAACTTGGAAGGATTCCTTTTGACATCAGATAATCAAAACATCTTGCCCGGTAGTCGTAACATTCCCTTCTTGTCATACGATGTCTCGGATTATTGCACTCATCTCCTTCGTTACAGGTGAACACATCCAAATATGCTCCGTCCAGATGAATCTGGTTCTTTTCCAGTTCACTAAAATTACGTTGTACATAATGTGGAGCCTGTGTTGCACACAGATATGACTGCTGCCCGCCTGCCCATCTCTTATGTGTTGGAATTGTTCCGTCCGGCAGTCTGCAGGCATAGTCTTCGTCAAAACTTTCTGCCGAAAAGTAATAATCACGGTACTGATCATGGATCCCGAACAGATCCCCCTGTTCTTTCATAGTATCCGACAATTCTTTCATTGCCTTCCATCCACCTGCTTCTTCACAAGCCGGTGTATAATCCGGGTGATTATTATCGTATCCAGGTTCTGCCCATCCATCCAGATGAAGATATAGTTTACCGGCTCCCAGTTCGTGAAGTTCTTTCATTTCTCTGGTTCTGACCGCAAATGATGTCAGGTTATTATTCTTTCGGATTTTCCGGATCAAAAAAGTCTGATTCCGGCTGGACAAATGTCTTAATCCTTTTATGTATAAAACTGCATCCGATCAGATCATTAACCGAAGGAACTCTTGCTGCCTTTTCATTCAGCGTACATAAATTGCCCTGTTCTTTTTTACATATTGCCGGTAGATCTTACATGCATCGTTATAGTCACCATCTTCGATCAATGTATATCGTACACTTCTTCTGTAATCCATCCTTCCGAGACTTGGCTCAAATCTCACACTGACATGTGTGTATGGTCTGTTCTGAGGATGTCCGCCTGATATCCTGCATTCCATGGTGTAGTACAGATCGCAATGTATCCATTTCCACCTTTAAACTGTGCGAACCAAGGCATATATCCTCCGGCTGTCTCAAAGAATCCATCAAACGGGATATCCTTTAGTTCTGTCTCCCAGTCATTCGGAATCATCACCCCCTGCTGCATATTCAGGAGCGTATACCAGTCTTTTCTCTTTTCTTCCAATTCCAGTTCTCCCGGCCAGAACAATTTTTCCACCGCAAGCCCTTCCTCACAAATCGGAATCCATTCAAAGAAAATGTCTTCTGTACATTCTTCAATCCATGCATAAGTTTCAAATGCATATGGAACTTTTTTCCTTCTATCTCAAATCCGGCAAATGAACTACGGATTCCCTTTCCGATCCTGTTCTGTACCAGTTCGTGATGGATTTCCAGTGCTTCGTCAAAATAAACGGTTCCTTCTTTGCATTCCATTTTCGGACGGTACTCACTTGTCCAGTTCCATTCGGTATCCCCTTTCCCGAACGAAAACTTTAGATTATTATCATCCATTCTAAGTTGTATTTTGTTAGTCTTTACCTCCAACATATGAACCACCTTTCATTGGCAAATTCGCTAATTTTCTTATTCCTTTTCGTTCATTATATTGTATTCTGCACAAGATTGCTTGACATATTGTCCATGCTTATTGTCATATCATCCACAAGTTGTTATAATATAAGCTAGGAGGGACGCTTATGATTTATGTAAAAACCACATTGCAGCATTCCATCGACATTGATGCGATCATCACACTGCACTATTTTGAATATATGAAAAATTTCGAATTCAAAGGCGAGTCGCATAATTTCTGGGAATTTCTTTATGTCGACAAAGGAACCGTTGCAGTCCGTGCCGATGATACCTGGACAACTCTTTATACCGGTGACATTATCTTTCACCAGCCAAATGAATTCCATGCCATTAAGTCCATCGGGAAAGATTCACCCAATCTGGTCGTCATGTCTTTCACTTCCAGTTCGCAGGCCATGTCTTTCTTCGTAAATAAAAGCTTTACACTCAGTATGGAAGAACGGGCCATGATCTCCAGAATCATCACGGAAGGCCTAAGCATACGCTTGCAACGCCTATGCACATTCCTTCGGTCGAACAGGTACAGTTAAAGGAACATGCACCTTTTGGCTCCCAGCAGATGATTCTCCTTTATCTTGAGATGTTTCTGATCACCCTGATCCGTGAACATCAGGAAGAGAGCGGCGCCTCTATACAGCATAAGTCTTCTCCCGAGAAAGAATCTGCAGGGCAGGAACGCCTCAGCGAAATTCTGAAATACCTCGAATATCACATCTGCGAAAAGCTGACGGTAAAAGACATCTGCAATGAATTCTCTATGTCCCGTTCTGCCGTTCAGTTACTGTTTCACGAACAACTAAACTGTGGTGTGATCGACTATTTCAACCAAATGAAGATTCAGCGTGCCAAGGACATTATCCGTGACGGTTCTATGAACCTTACCGAGATTGCTTATTTTCTTTCTTACAGCTCACTGCCATATTTTTCCAAGCAGTTCCGTCTTGCAACCGAAGCATGTCACCTTCCGCTTATGCATCTTCCATAAAAGGAATTACCGATGCTGTCTACGAGGCAGGAGAGCGAAACCGCGATCTATAATCACTCATAAAAAAATGGCGCAACAATTGGCTTATTCATCACACCCCATTGTGCCATTTTTTATTATTTTTATTTTCAGTCTTTGTCTAAAACTCTGCCTTTAAAAATGCTTCATAGCATCTTACTGCTTCATATATGTCTGCCTTGCTCGTCGTCTCCCACGGTGCATGCATTCCAAGGACTGCCACACCGCTATCAATAACTTCCATGCCGTACACACTCATCAGATAAGCGATCGTTCCTCCGCCGCCTACATCAACACGACCAAGTTCTGCTGTCTGGAAATGCACCTTTGCATCTTCCATGATCTTTCTTAACTGAGCCACGTATTCCGGATTGGCATCATTGGAACCGCTCTCACCTCCCGAACCTGTATACTTGTTAAATACCGGTCCATGCAAGAAAGGCCGCATTCTTTTTTCTCATATACATCCTCATACATCGGATCAAATCCCGCACTTACATCAGATGACAGCATCTTGGAATTTGCCAGCGTCCTTCTGAGAACAATGTCATTATATTCAATCCCTTCATTCAAAAGAATGTATTCCGCAACTGCATTTTCGAAAAACCTGGATGTCATACCACTCGCACCCGTACTTCCAATCTCTTCCTTGTCAACCAACAGACAGCAGGCAGTTCTCGTAACCTCTTCTGCTTCCAGTATTGCAAACAACGAAGTGAATGCACACACTCTGTCATCCTGTCCATATGCCAGAATCATACTGTTATCCAGTCCACACTCTCTGGCTCTTCCTGCCTAAGGCAATCTCTAATTCTGCCGAGAGGAAATCTTCCTCTTCGATATCATATTTTTTTTCTTTCAGAAGATTCCTGATTCTCCGTGTCACCGCATCCTCTTCTCCGTCCTCTGGACGGTTGCCGATCAAAAGATCCATCTGTTCCCCATCGATGAAATCTTTTTGCCAGCTTTTCTCTCTGCTTTGCTCCCAGATGCGGAAGAAGATCATTGATCACAAGCACCGGGTCTGTCTCTTTTTTTCCCCACACAGATCTCTACTTTTTCCCCATCTTTCTTAATCACTACACCATGAAGCGCAAGCGGAATCGAAAGCCACTGGTATTTTTTAACGCCACCGTAATAATGCGTATCCAGAAAAGCCAGTCCTTCATTCTCGTATAACGGGTTCTGTTTGACATCAATTCTCGGTGAATCAATATGTGCCCCAAGAATATTCATCCCCTCTTCAACCGGCGCAGTTCCTGCATGAAAAAGTACAATGGCTTTCCCCCATATAATCCATATATACTTTATCTCCGGTGCGAATCTTCTTTCCTGCCTTGATTAGCTGTTTCATATCTTCATATCCCTGAGCTCTGGCAAGTTCAATGGTCTTCTGTACACACTCCCGTTCTGTTTTTCCTTCATCCAGACATACACGATATAACGCATTGGTTTTTTCCAACTTCTCCAGCTGTGCCTCGCTATATGTCTGCCATAAATTTTTACGTTTCATAACTTCTGATCTCACCTCTTTCTCCTTTTATTTAAACTGTATTATAAACCATGTCTTTTAAAATTGTATTATACTTTTATCCATTGAAATTGTAGAATCGTCCAATATTCTATAAAAAATTCTCTTTTTAACCATATTCCCTTTGCTTTTTTATTTTTCTGTGCTGTATGATGTGGGATAAAAGGGGCACTCTATCATGGAATATTCTGGTGTTAAGTTACATAATTCTATTACTGTCGGAAAGATATTCAGTATTCATTATTTTGAATATATGAATAACTTTAAATTCTCTGGTGAAGCTCATAATTTTTTGGGAATTTGTATATATTGATAAAGGCGAAGCCGGTATAACTCACAATAAATCTTATACAGTAGAGGGTGCGGACATTTTCTTGGACTATCTAAGTGACCAATCCAAGTCTATGTCTGTACTCTATAGGACTCAAATATCCTAATGATTTTTTTTCTTCTTTTTCATTATACCAATAAAGATAATCATTTAAAATACCAATAAATTCTGAGATGTTTACCCCAGACCAATCTGCATTATAGAACATCTCATTTTTAATTCTTCCAAATACGCCCTCACAGGCAGAATTATCAGGTGAACAGCCTTTCTTTGACATTGATCGTATGAAACCATTTTTTTTCATCCTGTCAATCCAGCCTGGCCATGTACGCCTCTGTCTGAATGTATGATTGGTTTTTCTCCTGCAGATAGTAATTTAGCTGCATCGTCAAGCATAGAATTGACAAGTAATGCATCTGGAGAAGTGCTTATATTCCAATTGACAAGTAAGCCATCAAAACAATCTACTATAGGCGATAAATAAACCTTTCCTGCCGGAATTGCAAACTCGGTTATATCTGTTAACCACTTTTCGTTAGGTTTAGATGCAGAAAAATTTCTGTTAATTAGATTATCTACTGCTGGAGATATTTCACCTTGATAGGAATTATATTTACGAGTTCGTTTGATTTTTACTACAAGTTGTTCTTCTTTCATAATCCTACGAATAACTTTTTCTGAGACAATTATATTTTCACGCTTAAGTAGGGCGTGAATTCGTCTGTAACCATATCGACCTTTATTCTCTGTAAATAATTCAATGACTCTAACACGTAAAAGTGTATATTTATCTTCTTT
>VOFC01005988.1_pt1 | contig 55563 bp, 54 predicted proteins | sample 5384161 | NCBI WGS metagenome assembly VOFC01 (sample SAMN12384722, study PRJNA508395) | human gut metagenome | isolation source: healthy gut B | host: Homo sapiens | reverse complement strand
TCGTTCAGCTGGCCATGGGAAAGGGATTCGATGTGGGTAAAGAGGTCTTCGCGCAGGTCGGAGATGATGCGCTGGCCCACCCGTTTGCAGGATGACCGCCTGCAAATAGGTGCTGCCCATCGAAAAAAGACCAGCACGCCCCCATAGACGGCCACGCTGACGTAGAGGCTCCGGAGCGCGAAATCGCCCCCCCACAAGCTCTTCGATATAGCCCACGATGAGGGGCGAGGCGATGTCATAGGCGATGGAGAAGAGGACGAGAAAGCCCACCACGATGAACTGGTTCCGGTAGGGCTTGGCGTAACCGAAGAGGCGGCGTAAAATCTCGCCGTCGGCCATGCTGCGCTCGAAGCCCATGGAGGTCTTCTTATCCTTTGACGCAGACGTAGGCGATGAGCAGCAACACCGACACGGTGCCGATGACGCCCCCACCAGAAGAAGCGGATTCAGACTCATCATGCGTTGCCACCTCCCACTTCGTCCTCGAGCTTCTGCAGATCGACCATCCTGCGGTACTCCGGGCAGGAGGCATAGAGCTGATCGTGGGGCCGACGGCCTCTACCCTGCCGTCCTCGATAAAGACGATCTTGTCCAGTCCTTCCACCGTCGAAATGCGGTGGGCGATCAGCAGGGTGGTCTTTCCGGCCCGGCTCTTTTTCAGGTTGTCCAGAATGATCTTCTCCGTCCGGGTGTCCACCGCAGAGACGGAGTCATCAAGGATCAGGATGGGCGCGTCCTTCAGCAGAGCACGGGCGATGGAGATGCGCTGCTTCTGGCCGCCCGAGACGGTGACGCCGCGCTCGCCGAGAACGGTCTCATAGCCGTCCTTGAAATCCACGATGTTGTCCCGGACATCAGCGAGACAGGCCGCCCGCTCGATGTCCTCCGGGGAGGCTTCGTCCACGCCGAAGGCAATGTTGTGGGCGATGGTATCCGAGAAGAGGAAGTTGTCTTGCGGGACATAGGCGCAGGCCTGCCGCACCGAACGGATGGAGACGCGGTTGACGTCCTTTCCATCCACAAAGAGGGTGCCGTCGGGCACATTGTAGGTGCGGAGAAGCAGGTCCACCAGCGCCGTCTTGCCCGCGCCGGTCTTGCCCACGATGCCCACGCTCTCTCGCCGGGGGCGACGGTGAAGGAGATGTCCTTCAGCACATCGAACTCACCATCGGGGTAGCGGAAGGTCAGGCCGCGGAACTCGATGCCTCCCTTGGGGGATTCGAGGTCGGGCACGCCGTCCCGGTCGGCCACATCAATGGGGGCGTCCAGCAGCTCGGTGATGCGGTTGAGGGAGGCCTTGCCGCGGGAGGTCTTCTCGATGAGCATCGAGATGGCCATAATGGGCCAGACGATTGCCTCGAAGTAGCCGATGTACTCCACCAGCTGGCCCGCGTTGAAATCGCCCTTGTAGACGAGGAAGCCGCCGTAGCCAAGGATGACGCAGACCACCGACTCCACGTAGAACGTCACCATTACTTCAAGTAACACCGAGATGCGGGTATACTCCACGTTGACTTCTTCGTTTTCTTTATTGAGCTTCCGGAAGGCGATCAGCTCCTTCAGCTCCTTGACGAAGGCCTTGATGACCGCAATGCCGGAGAAATTCTCCTGCGCAAAGTCGGACAGATCCGAGAACGCCTGCTGGCGCTTCTCCCACGTTCTGGTCATGGTCTTGCCCATTACCGTTCCGATGGCGAACATGAACGCCGCCGGGATGAGGGCCAGCAAGGTCAGGCGGGTGTCCATCCGCCACATTTTATAAAGGGCCAGCAGACCCAGCACCAGCGCGTCGAAAAACATCAGGATGCCGTCGCCGAAGCACTCCTGAATGGTGTCGAGGTCGTTGGTGTAGAGGCTCATGAGGTTGCCGACCTTATTCACCTGATAATACTGCTGCGACAGGCGGCGGCTGTGGTCAAACATCCGCTCCCGCAGGTCGGCCTGCACCCGGATGCTGGTGCCGAAGAAGCAGATGCGCCATAGAAAGCGCCCCACCACCATGAACAGCACGATCCAGATCATGGGCAGGCAGATGTGCTGGAAGAGCACCTCTCGGGTAAAGGGCATCGTCTCGCCCTTCACCACCACCTGCCCGAGGTTGACACCGTTGATGACCAGCCGGTAGAGCTGGGGCACCAGCAGTTGGATGTAATCCACCATCAGCAGCGACAGGATGCCCAGCAGCAGCGTGGGCGCGTGGCGCAGGTAATAGCGGTTGATGTACTTGCCGAAGATCACTGTTTTTCCCTCCTTTTCCCAGAGCACAGAGGCGAGCCGACGCCCGCGGGCAGAACTCCCGCAGGCGGTCAGCCCGCCTCTGTTTGTTGCACGACAGCCCCAGTATACGGCCCGGGACACAGAGTTGTCAACATCTGCTGCCGGAAAATGTTGAAAAAAGCCATCGTCGTACATCACTGCACAAACGATGGCTTCATGTTGGAGCGGCCGACGAGGCTCGAACTCGCTACCTCCACCTTGGCAAGGTGGCGCTCTACCAGATGAGCTACGGCCGCAGATCCGGTGCAGCACTGCACCGTTTGGGGATGCCTCCGCTCGGAATCGAACCAATGACACGGGGATTTTCAGTCCCCTGCTCTACCGACTGAGCTACAGAGGCATACAAGTCGTTTTCGCTTGCGCGAAAACGACGAGCGACCCGGATCGGGCTCGAACCGACGACCCCCAGCGTGACAGGCTGGTGCTCTAACCAACTGAGCTACCGGGCCACATGGTGGAAGTTAACGGGCTCGAACCGCTGACCCTCTGCTTGTAAGGCAGATGCTCTCCCAGCTGAGCTAAACTTCCACAAAAATGGAGCGGCCGACGAGGCTCGAACTCGCTACCTCCACCTTGGCAAGGTGGCGCTCTACCAGATGAGCTACGGCCGCAGATCCATTGTGGCGTGCCGGGCGTTCCCGGCGACGTCGATTATTATACCGCAGTTTTTTCGCCCTTGTCAACCATAAATTTGCATTTTTCGAAAAAAAGAGCCGTCGCCGTCCCCCTGTTGCGCGCAAAAACTGCGTCGTCGTTCAAGTTTGTCCGGACTGACGCGAAGAAAATTTAATTGCTTTCCTATTTTAAAGCCGTTATAATTAAGGTTGTCAAATCGTTGCTGAACTTTCGCGCCTGCTGCTTCGGGCCGCACCGGGGAGCAGGCGTGTTTTCATGCATGGGAATATGTCGTCAGAAAAAGGAGCAAACGCAATGTACAAGATCACGGAAAAGGTGGCGCTCAACCCCACCGTTACAAAGATGGTCATTGAAGCCCCCTCATTGCCAAAAAGGCAAAGCCGGGCCAGTTTATCATTGTGCGCCCGCTCGAGGACAGCGAGCGCATCCCCCTCACCGTCGCAGGCTACGACCGGGAGAAGGGCACCGTGGACATCATCTTCCAGATCGTCGGTGGTACCACGATGGAGCTGAACAGCCTTGAGGTGGGCCAGAGCGTCCACGATTTCGTCGGCCCGCTGGGCCGCGCCACCGAGACCGAGGGCCTGAAGAAGGTCTGCGTCGTCGGCGGCGGTGTAGGCTGCGCCATCGCTCTGCCCATCGCCCGGGAACTGCACGAGCAGGGCTGTGTCGTCCACAGCGTCGTGGGCTTCCGCAGCAAGGATCTGCTCATCCTCGAGGATGAGTTCAAAGCCTGCAGCGATGAGCTGCGCATCATGACCGACGACGGCAGCTACGGCACCAAGGGCGTTGTCACCGCCGCCCTCGATGAGCTGGTAGCCGCTGGCAACCAGTACGACCTCGTCATTACCATCGGCCCCTCATCATGATGAAGTTCGTGGTCAAGACCTGCCAGAAGCACGGCCTCAAGAGCATCGTCTCCATGAACCCCATCATGATCGACGGCACCGGCATGTGCGGCGGCTGCCGCCTGACCGTTGGCGGCGAGACCAAGTTTGCCTGCGTGGACGGCCCCGACTTCGACGGCGACCTCGTGGATTTCGACGAGGCCATGGCCCGTGGCACTATGTACCGCCCCCTTTGAGGCCAAGGCCCGCGAAAAGGCCTGCAACCTGTTCAAGACTCAGGAGGGAATGTAAGATGGCTTTCAATATGGACCCCAAAAAGTGCCCCATGCCCTCTCAGGATCCCAATGTCCGCAACAAGAATTTTGAGGAAGTGGCTTTGGGCTACACCGCCGAAATGGCTGTGAACGAGGCCAAGCGCTGCATCCACTGCAAGAATAAGCCCTGCCAGACCGGCTGCCCCGTCGGCATCGACATCCCCGAGTTCATCGGCCATGTGGCCGAGGGCGACTTCGAGGCCGCCTATCAGGTCATCAACCGCTCCTCCTCCCTGCCCGCCGTCTGCGGCCGCGTCTGCCCGCAGGAGAGCCAGTGCGAGGGCAAGTGCACCCGCGGCATCAAGAATGAGCCGGTGGGCATCGGCCGTCTGGAGCGCTTCGTGGCCGACTGGCACCGCGAGAATGTCCACACTGCTCCCATCGTGCCTGCACCCAACGGCCACAAGGTCGCCATCATCGGCGCAGGCCCTGCCGGCCTGACCGCTGCCGGTGATCTGGCCAAGCTGGGCTACAAGGTCACAGTCTACGAGGCTCTGCACCTGGCCGGCGGCGTGCTGGTTTACGGCATCCCCGAGTTCCGTCTGCCCAAGAGCATCGTCCAGCAGGAGATCGACGGCCTCCGGAAGATGGGCGTCGATTTCGAGTGCAACATGGTCATCGGCAAGGTGCTGACCATCGACGAACTGATGGGCGAGTACGGCTACGAGGCCGTCTTCGTGGGTTCCGGTGCCGGTCTGCCCCGCTTCATGGGCATCCCCGGCGAGAGCCTGAAGGGCGTCTACTCCGCCAACGAGTTCCTCACCCGCTCCAACCTGATGAAGGCCTATCTCCCCACCAGCAAGACCCCCATCCGCACCGGCAAAAAGGTGGCGGTCGTGGGCGGCGGCAATGTGGCAATGGACGCTGCCCGCAGCGCCCTCCGTCTGGGTGCTGAGACGGTCTACATCGTCTACCGCCGCGGCATGGCCGAGCTGCCTGCCCGTAAGGAGGAGGTCGAGCACGCCGAGGAGGAGGGCATCATCTTCAAGACCCTTTGCAACCCCGTGGAGATCCTGCCCGGCGAGGACGGCTTCGTCAGGGCCATCACCTGCATCGAGATGGAGCTGGGTGAGCCGGACGCCTCCGGCCGCCGCCGCCCCATCGAGAAGAAGGGCAGCGAGTTCACCATGGACGTGGACACCGTTATCATGAGTCTGGGCACCAGCCCCAATCCTCTCATCCGCTCCACCACGCCGGGCCTCGAGACCAACCGGCACGGCTGCATCGTCACCGAGGGCGACGAGGGCAAGACCAGCCGCGAAGGCGTGTATGCCGGCGGCGACGCCGTTACCGGTGCTGCCACCGTCATTCTGGCCATGGGCGCAGGCAAGACTGCCGCCAAGGCCATCGATGAGTATATCCGGAACAAGTAATTTCAGATAACCAAAAAGCAGGGCATCCCGCCGGGATGCCCTGCTTTTATCGATAAAATTTCGCTGCCTCGCTGTTTTCCAGCGTCAGCAGGCGCATCTTCTTTTTTCCACCCCGCCTGCATAGCCGGTCAGGCTGCCGCCGCTGCCCACCACCCGGTGGCAGGGCACGATAAGGGAGACGGGGTTGTGCCCCACAGCGCCGCCCACCGCCTGTGCCGAGACGCGCTTTCCGCTTTGCTCGGCCAGCCGCCTCGCCAGCGCGCCGTAAGTCGTGGTCTGGCCGTAAGGGATCTCCCGCAGCAGCGCCCACACCGCCTGACGGAAGTCCGAGCCGACGAGATGGAGCTTCGGCGTGAAGTCCGGCTCCCGACCCGAAAAATAGACATCCAGCCAGCGGCAGGCGGCATCCAGTGCCGGTGTCATCTTCTCCTCATGCTCCGGAGCAAGTTTTGCCGCAAAGTATTTCTGCGTCTCGAACCACAGCCCGGTCAGGCCCTCTTCGTCCGCTGCCAGCAGAAACCCACCCAGCGGCGAATCATAGTGCATCGTGTACATCATCAAGGCTTCCCGCATGAAAGACCTGAGATCAAGCGCCGTGCGTGGCGTGGGTACGCTTTTCGGCCAGCGTCCTGAGCAGGACACTCACCACAGCAAAACCGATGGCCATACCGAAGATAGCGCGGATGGTGGAGAGGAAATAGAGCTTGGCATTGAGCATATCGCCCGAGAAGACATAGAGCATCGTGTAGTAGAGACTGCCACCGGGGATCATGGGCACGGTGGCGGGCATCTGGAGCACGACGGTAGGGACCTTGATGCGCCGGGCCAGAACTGCGGCCATTAGGCTGCAGAACATGGCCGACGCCATATTGCCTGCGAAGTCCCCGGCCAGCGCGTTCACAGCCAGATAGACGGCCCACGACAAGCCAGCATTGAGGGCGATGAGCAGCATATATTTTTTCGCACGCCGAACACAATGGAAAAGCCGAGCCCGCCCAGCGCACCAGCTAATATCTGCCCCATCACAGCACCCCCTCTGCAAGGACGGTCGCAAGCAGGAAGCCGCCCGCAATGCTGGCCGCAATGAGCAGGGATTCTACAAACCGAAACAGACCTGTGATGCTCTCGCCCAGCAGCATATCCCGCATCGCGTAGGTAATGGGGATGCCGGGAATGGTCAGCATGATACATCCGATGAGAATTTTGTCCAGATGGACACCGATGCCCACCCGGACGAGGATGCAGCCCAGAAAGCCCGTCACGATGGAACAGACCAGATAAAACAGCAGCTGGTTCTCCTTTTTGTAGATGCCTTTCCGATCCATCCAGTTGATGAAACAGGCGAGGATGATCGTCGCCGGGACATCGGCCAGTCTGCCGCCGAAGAAGACAGTGAAGCTTCCTGCTGCCAGCATCGCGCCGACGTAGCTGATCCACGCCGCCTCCGGCTTCGGGTACTTGATGGCCTCTATACGGGAAATGATGTCCTGCGGCGGAGGGCAGGTGGCGCAAATTTCGCGGGAGAGGGCGTTCAACTGTTCTACCCGGTCGAGGTTGGTGGCATAGCCTCCGGCGATGCGCCGGGCCTTGACGATCTCGTCGCCGTCCGGCGTGCGGGCCGTGACCTCAATAAGAGAGGGAATGGTAAACACACCCACCTTATGCATCCCATAGGCGTGGAGGATGCGGGTAATGGTGTCCTCCACCCGCGTCACCTCGCCGCCTGCTAGAAGCAGGGCTTTTCCCATATCAAGGCTGGCATCGACCAGCTGTTCTTCCGGTGTTCTCATCTTGCGTACTCTTTCGTGTGTTACTTGTTGTGGCTGTTCCTATCAGCTATTATAAACATTCATATCCACCTTGTCCAGTTGACGAGCGATGAGCATCGTGCCCACAAGGTCGCTGGTGTTGTTCATCAGGGTATGGATGGGGTCGATGGCAGGCCAGATCGCAGCCAGAATGGGGATAAGGGTCAAAGGCATACCTATGGCCTCCAGCAGGACGGTGGACATGACGATGCCTGCGCCCTTTACGCCTGCAGCGCCTACCGAGAGGATGATGCCGAGGAAGATGAACTGGGCCAGAGAGGCAACCGTGACAGGCATACCGTAGAGGTTGGAAGCGAAGATACAGCACAGGCCGATGAACATAGCGAAACCGTTCATACCGCAGGTGTTGCCCAGAGGCAGGGTGAAGCCATAGATGTTCTCGGGGACACCCAGCTTCTCGCCGGCGACCTTGATGGAGATGGGCAGAGTGGCGGCAGAAGAAGTAGTGGTGACAGCAACGATCATAGGCTCAGAAATCTTCTTCATGAAGGAGATGACCGGCACGCGGGCCAGCAGCTTGATGAGGAGCGGATAGACAATGAGCAGGATCGTAATGCCGCAGCCGTAATCCATGATGATGAAGGAGACGACCTCTTTCATAGTAGCGCCGCTGATGGTAGAGACCATCGTAGCCATCAGGGAGGCGATGCCGATGGGAGAGACTGCCATGATGTACTCGACGATCTTCAGCATGACGTCGCTACCCTGATCGATGAAGGATGTAAAGACCTTCGCCTTCTCACCCAGACTCAGCAGGGCCACGCCGAGGAAGAGGGCAAAGACGATGACCTGCAGCATATTGGCCGTTGCCATCGCGTTGACGACGTTATCTGGCACCCATGAGACGACGTTGTCAATGAAGTTATAGGTCACGCTCTCCACGTTGGCCGACGCGTCCAGAAACTCGGTAGTGCCTTTTCCCGGCTGAAAGATGAGGCCCACGATGACACCAACCGCAGAGGCCAGACCCGAGGTGAAGAGGATATAGAGGACAAAGCGGAGACCAACAGAGGCCAACTGCTTGATGTCGCCCATCTTGCAGACGCCGCTGGTGATGCTGAAGAAGACCAGCGGGACCATGATCATTTTCAGTAAGCGGAGGAAGATGGTGCCCAGCGGGGACAAGGCAGAGGCGAGAGAGGGCGAGATAAAGCCGATGGCAAGACCGATGACGATGCCAATGAGGATACGGCCACCGAGGCCGAGTTTCTTTTGTTTCTTAGACTCAGTCATGGTATTTTCTCCTATATCAAATTTACTCTTCTCTTTTTATCCGATTCATTCTTACTTTGCAGCCTTGACCATGTCAGCCGTGATCTGCAGGAACTCCTCGATGTCCTCCACCGAGTTGACGTGGAGGGGAGAAAGGCGGACGACGCCCTTCAGACCGAAAGCGTCCAGCATACGGCGCGAGTACAGGCTGGAAGCGGAACGGTCGAACGTGACGATGCCGCGCTTGTCGTACTCCTTGACGGCCTGCTCACAGGGAATGTTGGCCAGCTCGATGCCAAGGATGAGGTCGCGGGTGGTCAGATCCTTGCCATCCATCCGAACGGTAACGCCCTCCATGTGGCGCAGGCCGGGCATCTTGTCGGTGCCATCCAGCATCAGCTCCAGCAGGCCGCGCTCGTGATCGGCGATCCGTTTCATGCCGGCCTCGTACAGGGCGCGGCGGTCTGTCTCATCGGGATCCTTCACCTTGCCCAGAGCAACGACGTACTCGATGATCTGCTGCACGGCAGCAAACTGTGCGGTAGCCGGGCTGCCGATCTCCCAGTCGTTCTTGGCCTTGCCCAGCAGACGGTAGTGGTCAAACTCGGCCACACGGTCAGACAGCCATGCCAGCGCAAAGCCGCGTACGCCGAAGAACTTGTAGGGGGGGCGAAGTGCATCATGTCCACGCCCAGTTCCTCGGGGTTCAGGGCACCGTGGGGAGCGTGCTGGACGGCATCGCAGATGATGAAGATGTCAGGGTTCTTCTCGCGGGCTTTCTTGCAGATGGTCTTCAGGTCGTAGATGTATCCGGAGATATTGGACGCGGCCATGCAGCTCAGCACAGCAGTATTCTCATCGATGAGGTCGAGGACTGCTTCAGCGTCCACGCCGCCGGTAGCGGGGTTGGCCTGTGCCACACGCAACTCACAGCCGTGTTTGCTGGCGTTGTAGGTCATCGCGTCGAAGGAGGAGGGGTGCTCCAGCACAGTGGTAACATAGTTGGTACCCTTGGCATGGTCGGCGAAGATGCGGGCCACATCCATCATGATCTGGGAGGCGGTGTAGCTGGGGTAGATAACGCCGGTCTTTGCGCCGAAGATAACGCTCTTAATGTCGATGCGGGCCTTATCTTCCAGTGCCAGCAGTTCCAGAGCCAGCTCGTTGGAGTGCTCAGAGGCATCGGGCATCTCGCTGACACGCTTAAATTCGTCCTCTGCGGCCTTCAGGCGAAGTGAGCCGCCGGCATTGTCCATAAACAAGCGGTGACGGCCCTTGATGTCGGTATCAACATAGTTGAACTTCTCACGCAGAGCAGCCAGTTCCTCTGCGTCGAACATGTTTGCGGTGTACTTGCTTGCAGCCATAGTAATTACTCCTTTTGTCCTGATGTGCTCGGGGTCGCTTGTCTGTTTTTGCAGTTTTTGCCAGCAAAATTTCTTAATTTTGCTCACATCCGCCGCTTTCTTTATGCATATTATACTATGTTTTGCATTTATTGACAAATCGATTATTTTTCTCTATAATATAAAAAATGCTTATATTTGACAAAGAAGGAGTGGACTTTTGTGGACCATGACCTTTTCGAGACCTATGTCGTCCTCTGTGAAACGGGCAGCATCACCAAGACGGCAGATCTGCTCTACAAGACCCAGCCTGCCATCTCTGCCCGCATCCAGCAACTGGAAAACGAGCTGGGCTGTACCCTCGTCCACCGCGAAAAGGGCAAAAAGAGCATCATTCTCACCCCGCGCGGCGAGGCATTCCTGAAAACTGCGCAAAAATTCATAGAGCTTTATGGTGAGATAGACGAAACGCGCTTCTTCCTCTCCAACTCCATCACCATCTCGACCATTGGCAGCCTCAGCGCCACCCTCGTGCCGGACATCTGCAACCGGGTCATCTCCCGTCACCACAGGTGACAGCGCGCAGAGCCACAGCGTAGTCGTAGGTGCGCTCGTCGCCCATGACGCCGACGCTGTGCATATTGGTCAGTGCAGCGTAGTACTGGCTGATCTCCTTATCGAGGCCCGCCTTGGCGATCTCCTCGCGCCAGATGGCGTCGGCATCCTGTACGATGGCGACCTTTTCGGGAGTCACTTCGCCGATGATGCGGATGCCCAGACCCGGGCCGGGGAAGGGCTGACGGCTGACCAGATACTCGGGCAGACCCAGCTCGCGGCCGGCCTGACGGACTTCGTCCTTGAACAGGTTGCGCAGAGGCTCCACCAGCTCCTTGAAGTCCACAGTCTCCGGCAGGCCGCCGACGTTGTGGTGGCTCTTGATGACGGTGGACTCACCGCCCAGACCGCTCTCGACGACATCGGGGTAAATGGTACCCTGTGCGAGGAAATCGACCTTGCCGATCTGCTTGGCCTGCTCCTCAAAGACGCGGATGAACTCCTCGCCGATGATCTTGCGCTTGCGCTCCGGCTCGGTGACACCGGCCAGCTTTGCAAAGTAGCGCTCACGGGCGTCCACACAGATGAAGTTGATGTCAAAGCCGTTGGCATTGCCGGGGCCGAAGACCGAGCAGACCTCTTCCTTCTCATTCTTGCGCAGCAGGCCGTGATCCACAAAAACGCAGGTCAGCTGCTTGCCGATGGCCTTGGCCAGCATGGCGGCCAGCACCGAGGAATCGACGCCGCCGGACAGGGCGCAGAGCACCTTGCCGTCGCCGATGCGCTCCCGCAGGGCCTTGACATTGTTCTCCACGAAAGAGTCCATCTTCCAGTCGCCGGTGCAGCCGCAAACATTGTACACGAAGTTGCGCAGCATCTTCTTGCCCTCTGCGGTGTGGAGCACCTCGGGGTGGAACTGGACGGCGTACAGACCCTTTTCTTCATTCTCGGCCGCTGCCACCGGGCAGTTGACGGTGTGGGCCGTGATCTGGAAGCCGGGAGCCGCCTGCTCGATGTAGTCATTGTGGCTCATCCAGCAGATGGTGGAAGGCTGCACATCGGTGAACATCTTGCTGCTGTTGTCCACGAAGACCTCGGTCTTGCCGTACTCGCGCTCCGGGTGGCGCGGCAGACACGACCGCCCAGCAGGTGCATCATCAGCTGGCTGCCGTAGCAGATGCCCAGCACGGGCACGCCCCAGTTGAAGATTTCGGGGTCGATCGTGGGCGAATCTTTCAGATAGACGCTGTTGGGGCCGCCGGTGAAGATGATACCTTTGGGGTTCTTTGCCTTGATGACGGAAAGATCTGTCTTATAGGAATAGATCTCACAGTAGACATTGTTCTCGCGGACGCGGCGCGCGATGAGCTGATTGTACTGGCCGCCAAAGTCCAGCACGATCACGGTTTCATGCTGCATGATGTTCTCCTCTCTATATATCACTGGTGTGCTTCTTATAGCTAAGATTTAGTATAGCACATTTCACAACCAAAAGCGACATCTTTTGTGTATTTTTCTGTTTTGTTTTTCGTTTCGAATTGTAAACCCTTTCGCAAATTCAAAGTTGACGCAGCGTTTGCAGTCTGCCATACTGGGAACATGGCCGCTTTGGGCCAGAATGTATAGGAGGAACAATTCTTATGAGTCAGAACACCCAGGCCGCTGCGGCCACCAAGTCCAAGTTCTCTGTGCGGGACATCTGCTATGCAGGTCTGTTCGCCGCCGTCATCGCCGTCATGGCCCAGATCTCCATCCCGATGCCTCTGGGCGTCCCCATGACCATGCAGACCTTCGCCATCACGCTGGCTGCTGTGGTGCTGGGTTCCAAGCTTTCCGCCATCGCTTCGCTGGTGTACCTGGCACTGGGCGCTGTGGGCGTGCCGGTGCTGGCAAACTTCTCCGGCGGCTTTGATAAGTTCGTCGGCCCCACCGGCGGCTTCCTCATCTCCTTCCCCCTGATGGCCTACATCATCGGCCTCGGCGTGGAACACCGTGACTCTTTCAAGGGTCGCTTTCGTCACCGCTGTCATCGTCGGCACGGTGGTCAACTATGTGGTGGGCGTTGCAATGTTCGTGGTCGTCGCCCACAGCACCATCGCCGTGGGTATCACCGCCTGCGTCCTGCCCTTCATCCCCACTGCCATCATCAAGGCAGTTCTGGCCTGCGCCATCGGCCTGAATCTGCGGAAGCGCATTCCGGGGCTGAAAGCATGAGCATCGTACTTCGCCCCCATCATCTGCTCTGCACGCAGGGCTACTCCGGCAAAGGCTACGACAACGATTTCGTCGCCCACATGACCGACGTGGTGCATCAGCTGCGGGATGTTCCCGGCACCACCATCCACCTCACCTTCTCCACCGACACCCTCTGCTCCTGCTGTCCCAACAAGCTGGGCGAGGACCTCTGCGACACGCAGGAAAAGGTCAAGCGCTACGACGCAAAGACAGTGGAATACTTCGGTCTCGAGGAAAAGGAATACGTCTATCAGGACCTCATCCGTGCCATCGACGCCAAGGCCACGCCCGAGATCCTCGCCGACATCTGCCGCGACTGCTGCTGGTTCCCCATCAGCGCCTGCTGCAAGAATATCTGCGAAGGCCGGTATGTGAAATAAAGCGATAAAAAATACGGGATGCTGCAAAATGCAGCATCCCGTATTTTTGTTTTATCAGGCGATGAACTTATCGTACAGGCCGAACACGAAGATGAACAGGACAATGAGGGGCAGGCCGTAGGTCAGGTAGCCCCGCATCCAGTCCTGGATCCTCAGGCCTGTTCCGGTGTTGACTTCCTTCTTGTAGTTGTCCCAGCCCCAGCCGTAGCGGGTGACGCAGAACAGCAGGTAGACGAGGGAGCCCAGCGGCAGGAAGAGGTTGCTGACGAGAAAATCCTCCAGATCCAGCACTGCACCGCCGAAGATGGCGAAACCGTCCCATGCCCAGACATTGTAGCCCAGCACGCAGGGCAGTGAGAGGGCGATGATGAGGAAGAGGTTGACGAGGCTGGACTTCTGACGGCTCCAGCCGGTCAGCTCCATGCCGCAGCAGATGATGTTCTCAAAGACGGCCAGAACGGTGGAAAGCGCTGCAAAAGCCATGAACAGGAAGAACAGGCTGCCCCACAGACGGCCCATGGACATGTTGGCAAAGATGTTGGGCAGGGTGATGAAGATCAGGCTGGGGCCGCTGGTCTGGTCCACGCCGTAGGTGAAGCAGGCCGGGAAGATGATGAGACCGGCGGTGATGGCGACGAAGGTATCCAGCACCACGACGCGGACGCTCTCGCCCAGCAGGGCGTGCTCTTTGCCGATGTAGCTGCCGAAGATGGCCATGGCACCGATGCCGAGGCTCAGGGTGAAGAAGGCCTGATTCATGGCACCCACCAGGGTGTTGATGATGCCCACTTCCTTCATCCGCTCAAAGTCGGGCACCAGGAAGAAGGTCAGGCCCTCCTTTGCGCCGGGCATGAACAGGCTGTTGACGGCCAGCACCACCATGATGACCAGAAGGGCGATCATCATCCCCTTCGTCACCTTCTCGAGGCCGTTCTGCAGGCCGCGAGCGCAGACAAAGATGCCGATGGCCACAACGACCACCATCCAGAAGCCCATGGTCAGCGGGCTTGCCAGCATCTCGGTGAACTTGCCAGCCACCTGGTCGGCGTCAAGGCCCACCAGCTTTCCGGCGGCGGTCATGTAGAAGTAGTGGAGCATCCAGCCCGTCACCGTGGTGTAGAACATCATCAGCAGATAGCAGCCGATGAGGGTGAAGTAGCCGTGGATGTGCCACTTCTGGCCGGGCTTCTCGAGGGCCTGATAGGCGCGCACCGGGCTTTTGTGGCTGGCGCGTCCCACGGCGAACTCCATGCTCATGATGGGAAGGCCCAGGATGACGAGGAAGAGCAGGTAGAACAGCACGAACGCGCCGCCGCCGCCCTGACCTGCCATATAGGGGAACTTCCACACATTTCCGATGCCGATCGCGCAGCCGGCGGAAAGGAGGATGAACCCGAGTCTCGATTTGAGTTTTTCGCGTTCCATTGATTGTCTCCTTTATTGCACCATGCAAAGATCTGCGCCTGTCGTTTCGTACACGACGGGCGCACAGTATATTGATTATATCACAGCTTACGGCAAATTTCCCAGAAGTCTCGCTTGAATCTTTTTCACGTTTTTCTTGGGAGGGTTTGCTGTATTTTCATGTTTCGAGCAGTTCCGACTGCATTTCGTCCAGCTGCTCGTAGCTGTAAAGGCGGTTGAGGGCTTCCACCAGCTCTTTTTTCGAGAGCCGGGGCGGCAGGCCGAGAGCGCAAAGCAGCTTTGTTTTCCGCTCAGCCGAGCCCGCCGTACCCGAAAGCCCCCACTCATAGAGGTCGGTATAAGTAATTTGCCGCCCCTCCGGCTTTGCAGGGGCAATGCCAGCTTCTTCGCCCAGAGCGTCCCGGAGCGCCTGCAAAACGAGGGCATCGTCCACGCCCTCGACCCCCAGAAGCCCCTCTTTGCCGGGCTGAGCCTTCCGCTTTTCCTTGCCGTGGATAGCCGGGACATAGGCCTGTACGACATTCTTTTCCCCCACCAGATTCGTGATGTAGGTGCGGATGCGGAAGCCCGCCGCGTCGGAGTCCGTCAGGAGGATAAGGCCATTTTTGTGGGCCAGCTGTTTGAAGAGCTGCTGACGCTTCTTATCCTTATAGATTCCGAAGCCGTCCGTCAGCAGGATCATGGCGTCGGTCAGATGAGAGAGACGGGCCGCATCGTATTTGCCCTCCACGATGAGCACACGGTCGGTGTGCAGCAGTTCCAGTTTCTCGCTCATCTTCTTCCTCCCGCCATCGCCAGACGGCAGAGCGCCGTTTCCAGCAGGGTCTGCGCGCTCACGGGCTGGCTTTTCAGGCTCTTGTCCAGCTCAAGCAAGATCTGCAAACAGGCTTCGAGCTGGGGCAGCGTGTAGTGGCTGGCTGTCTCGGCAGAACGCTTGAGCCGGTAGTCGCTGCCCTTGTAGCCGAAATCCTTGAACACGGTGCTGTAGCTCTTCCGCCTGGCTGTGCCCAGTTTGACCCGATAGAGGTCCACATAGCTGCCGATCATGGCCGCCGTGATGGGGATGGGCTCCTGCTGCAGGCGGAGAAGCGTTTGCAGCTTTTTGCAGGCGCCGGTGGCGTTTTTCGCCGTGATCATCCGTATCATCTCGAAGACATCGGCCTCGAGGCTCACAGTCCCCATCTCGGCCACCATGGCCGTGGTCACGGTCTGGTAGCCGGAGAGAGCACAGAGCTTGTCCACCTCGTTCTCGAGAAGGAACGGGTCTTCGCCGCAGCGTTCCAGCAGGGCCGCCGCCGTACCCTCGGAGAGGGTGGTGTCCTGCGCCTTGGCACGGTCCATCATCATGACTTTCAGCTCGTAGGGCTTAGGTTTGGCCAGCTCCTCGGAAAAGCCGACTTTTGTGCACTGGGCGACGAGCTTCTGCGCCCGCTTGCCCAGCTTGAGTTTATTGCGCTCCATCTCGAACACGCTGCCCAGCACCACCACGGCATTCTCGAGGCTGGCCAGCGTGGCGCACAGCTCGTCGAGGTCTTTGTCGCTGTAGGCGGCAGGGTCCACCTCGGGCAGAAGCACCACCCGCCGCGTCCCGAAGAAGGAGATGGTGCCCGCCGCCATGATGAGCTGCTCGATTTCCGGCGTCGCGCCGTCCAGCACCGTCGTCTCCTCGTCCTCGCCTTCGGCCAGCAGCTTCGACGCCCGGGCCACGGCCTGCCGGACCAGATACCGCTCACTGGAATAAAAATAGTAGACCGGACAGCCTCCCTGGGCCAGCTGCCGGAGTTTCGTTTCCGTTGCCAAATGATCGGCTCCTTTGTATTTGGATTATTTTATTCTATCATACTCCGCCCGCTTTGAAAAGCGCTCACCCCGCGAGACGGAGGCGCAGCCGCGAGACAGGCGCGGCATCCTCTTCCATCCAGCGGTACTTTCTGCTCAGGGTCAGGCAGTCGGTGTACCGGATATTGTCCGGCCTTGCCATCGAGGCCAACAGCCACTCGGCCCGGATGGGCTTCGCAGGCCGGACGGTGCCGCTGAGGGTGATGAACCTCTGCCCGCCGACACGCATCCGCAGAATGCAGCCCTGCCGGGTACGGAAAAGTTCCAGATCCACTTCGCCGCAGGAAGCACGGCGGGTGGTATTCTCGGCCAGAGCGGCAGCCTCGATACACTTTTTGGCCTCGATACGGCAGGGTTCTTCCGGCTGCATCCGCAGGTCAACCAGAAGTTCCACCGTCTTCACGCCCCGCTTTTCCAGCTGGCTTTCCACCGCCCGCTGGGTGATGCTGCTGCCCCGGAAGAGGACGACAGCCTTCTCCCGCTGGGTGATGATGACGGCGGGCGCAGCCTGCGTCCCCACAAGCTCAATGTTCACCACGTTCCAGCTCAGGGCCGTTTCCAGCCCGATAGCCAGCGCCGCCAGCAGAATGACCGTCGGCAGAGCTACCCGGAGCCGGATGTGTCGCCGCATTGCCATTACACAGAGTAAGATCAGCACAAGACACACCAGTGCGGCATAGGTCCCATCAAACCAGAGGGACGCTCCCGGCAGAACGGACACCCGGAAAGCCCACTCGTTCATCAGCCATGCCAGCCCTTCGACACAGAAGGCCGCCGGGCGGCGGATGATCTCAAACAAAGGCAAGCCTTCCGCGGCCAGACCCAGCAGAGCTGCACCGAGGCCGAAGCTCAGCATCGGCCCCACCAGCCAGAGGACGGCCACGCCCGACGCCACAGCCCAGACCGTCGTGCTCATCCCCCGCAGCACCAGCACCGGGAAGGTCGCCGCCGAGGCACAGAGGGAGACACAGAGCGAGTCCCACACGCTGCCCGCAAAGCGCCGGAAGAGGAGCACTGCGCGGGGCGGTTTCTCCCGGCGGCTTTTCCGTTCCTTCTTTCTGTCGTAATAGCGTTCCCGTCCACGCCCTGCGCACTCTGCACCGGCCAGTGTTCCCATCACTGCCGCAAACGACAGCTCGAAGCCCACGTCATAGACCGCATACCCGTTGCCCAGACACATAAGGACGCCTGCCGCGCCCAGCGAGGTGAGCGTGTCCGCCGGGCCTCCCAGCCAGACCCCGAGGGAGCTGACCCAGACCGCCACCGCCGCCCGGAGGACAGAGGGCGTCGCGCCGGTGATGCCCACCAGCAGAAGGGCCGTCCCGGCCCGGAGCAGCGACCGCATCCGCCGATAAGCCCGGCTGCGCTCCCGCTCCTTGCGGGGCAGAGCGTCCAGCAGACCACAGAAGATGGTGACGTGCAGGCCGCTCACCACCAGCACATGGGAAAGTCCTGCGCCCCGGTAGGCGCTGCGGAGAGTCGAAGTCAGATGTCTCCGGTCGCCCACCACCATCGCAGCCAGAACGCCGCCGGTGTTTTCGGCCATGCCTTTTCGCAGGGTGCGGCTCAGTGCCGCCTGGAGGCGAGCCGTCCGGGCGCGGAAGCTCTCGCTCTGCCCAAGACGAAGCATCCCGGACAGATATTCCGCGCTGAGGACAATGCCGTCGGCGTAGTCATCCAGACGCTGGGTGGCGTCCGGCAGGTCCAGCGCGAAGCGGCCCCGGATGCGGCCTCCGGCCTCGCATCGGGGCAGACTGGCACACTCCACCCGGAAGCGGACAGCTTCCCCGTCCACTTTTTCCACCATCAGCACGGCGCTCACCCGGCCCGCTGTAGGCGCGGCCTGTGCTCTCCACTTCGGCGGTGAGGGCCACTTCTTTTCCGGCATAGGCGTCCTGTATCTTTGCAAGCCGCGCTCCAGTCGTTTTCATGATGCCGACGCCCAGCACTGCGCCCAGAAGCAGGCAGACCGCATACCCTCTCGCGGCCCCGCCTTTCCACCAGACCAGCAGGCAGAAGACAACAAAAATTGCCGCAGACGGCAGCAAAAGCCCCATCTGCGGCAAAAATGAGCGCAACGCTAACACACCCAGCGCACTCAGGCAGAACGCGCAGAGCGGGCGTCGCATATCGGTTTAGTGGAGGAACAGAGGCAGCGGCTCGAGGAAGATGATGTCCTTGCGCTGGGCAGCATCACCCTCGGCCAGAACGGCGGCCTGACCCACGATGGTACACTGGGTCTGCTCGGCCAGCTCGTCCAGAGCCTTGAGAGAGCCGCCGGTGGAGATGACATCATCCACGACCAGCACCCGCTTGCCGCTCATCTTGTCCAGCTCCTTGCGGTCGATGACCAGCTTCTGCTTGCCAGCAGTAGTGATGGACTGGTCCTCGACAACAACAGGGTCGGGCATATACAGCTTGACGCCCTTGCGTGCGCAGACGTAGGGCTTGCCGCTCTGGCGGCTCATCTCGTGAGCCAGCGGGATGCCCTTGGCCTCAGCGGTCAGCAGGATGTCAAAATCCGGGCATTTCTTGAGCAGCTCAGCGGCAGCAGCCACCGTCAGCTCGGCGTCGCCCAGCATGATGAAGGCCGCAATGTCCATGTGGTCGTTCACCTTGCAGATGGTCAGCTCACGGGTCAGGCCCGCGACATTCAGCGTATAAGTCTTAGCCATATTCAACGATCTCCTTCACTTTTCCGGAATCAGACAGGCAGCTTCTCGCCGCCCAGAACATGGAAGTGCAGATGCTTGACGGTCTGGCCGGCGTCCCCGCCCACATTGGAGATGACGCGGTAGCCGTTGTCGAGGCCCTGCTCCCTTGGCGAGCTTTGCGATGACCGCGAAGACATGGCCCAGCAGAGCGCCGTCAGTCTCGGTCAGCGCAGCGGCCGAGGGGATGTGCTTTTTCGGGATGACGAGGAAATGCACCTTGGCCTGCGGGGCGATGTCATAGAATGCCACCACCTGCTCGTCCTCATAGATCTTCTTCGAGGGGATGTCCCCCGCTGCAATTTTGCAAAACAGACAATCTTCCATGGGAATCGCTCCTTCCAGATTTTTTATCATTCTGCCTGTCCGTCAGGCGTGACGAAGAGGTTTATTCCAGAATCAGCCCAGCTGCTTCTCCACGATGCTCTTGACAGCGGCCAGAGCCTCGTCGATCTTGGTCTCATCCTTCAGACCAGCCATAGCGAGGTCGGGCTTGCCGCCGCCCTTGCCGCCTGCGATGGCAGAGATCTCCTTGACGAGATTGCCAGCCTTCAGACCCTTTGCCTGAGCGTCCTTGGTCACAGTAACAGCCATGGTGATCTTGTCGTCAGACTTGCCCACCAGAACAGCCACAGCAGCAGCCTTGGCATTGTCACGGATGGTGTCGCACATGCCGCGCAGGGTGTCGCCGGAGGTACCGGTGAAGTAAGCGGAAGCGATCTTGACGTTGCCGACGGTCTCAGCGTTGTCGAACAGGCTGGTGACCTTGGAAGCAGCGACCTTTGCCTTGATGTCCTCCAGCTCCTTGCTCATGGCCTTGTTCTCAGCCATGACAGCCTCCGCACGAGCGGGCAGAGCGGCGACGTTGTTTGCCTTCAGGGTGTTCGCCACAGTGTGCAGCATAGCCTCCTGCAGGTTTGCACGGATCAGCAGGTTGCGGCCGGTGACAGCCTCGATACGGCGGATGCCGGCAGCAACAGAGCTCTCGCTGACGATCTTGAAGCCGCCGATCTGAGCGGTGTTCTTGACGTGGGTGCCGCCGCAGAACTCGGTGGACCAGCCCTCAATGTCAACAACGCGGACGACCTTGCCGTACTTCTCGCCGAACAGAGCCATAGCGCCCAGCTTCTTGGCCTCTTCGATGGGCATCTCCTTGACAGTGACGTTCATCGACTCGAAGATCTTGTCGTTGACGATCTTCTGCACACGGACCAGTTCCTCGGGAGTGACAGCGCTGAAGTGGGTGAAGTCGAAGTGGGTGATGGAAGCGTCCTGATAGGAGCCTGCCTGATGGACGTGGTCGCCCAGGACCTCGCGCAGAGCTGCCTGCAGCAGGTGGGTAGCGGTGTGGTTGCGGGCGATGGCCATGCGGTATTCCTTATCCACGCGGGCGGTCAGATGGTCGCCGACATGGACGATGCCGCTTTCGAGGGTGCAGGTGTGGACATAGTAGCCCTTGGGGGTCTTCTTGACGTCCTGCACCCGCAGCACGCACTCAGGGCCGGTGATGACGCCGTGGTCTGCGGCCTGACCGCCCATCTCAGCGTAGAACGGGGTCTTGTCCAGAACCACCAGCACGCCTTCCTTGGCCTGCTCGTCGGTGGCAATGGCGTCGGTCAGGGTCTCCTCGTCGCTCAGAGCCACAACGACGCTGTCGCTCTTGAGGGTGTCGTAGCCCACGAACTCGGTGAGGTCAGCGGTCAGAGCGCCGAACCGGTCCTCGCTCCAGCCGGAGATGTTCTTCTTGAGGCGCTCGGCACGGGCACGCTCCTTCTGCTTGGTCATCTCGGCGTGGAAGCCCTCCTCGTCGATCTCGATGCCCTGCTCGGCGGCGATCTCCTTGGTCAGGTCGAGGGGGAAGCCGAAGGTGTCGTTCAGCTTGAAGACGTCCAGACCCTTCAGCAGGTGCTGGTGAGCCTTCTCCAGACCGTCGATCATGTTGTTCAGGATGTTCATGCCGGCATCAATGGTGCGGGCAAAGTTTGCCTCCTCGGTGCCGATGACCTTCTTGATATAGGCGTCGTGCTCACGCAGCTCGGGGTAAGCGGACTCGCTGGACTGGATGACCGTCTCCACCAGCTCCACGAGGAAGGGGCGGCTGATGCCCAGCATCCGGCCATGGCGGGCAGCGCGGCGGAGCAGACGGCGCAGCACATAGCCGCGGCCCTCGTTGGAGGGCAGGATGCCGTCGGACACCATGAAGGTGCAGCTGCGGATGTGGTCGGTGATGACGCGGATGGAGATGTCCTCCTTGGGGTCAGTGCCGTAGGTCTTGCCCGCGATGTGCTCCACATGGTGCAGCACGCTCTGGACAGTATCGACCTCGAACAGGTTGCCCACGCCCTGCATCACGCAGGCCAGACGCTCCAGACCCATGCCGGTATCGATGTTGGGGCGTGCCAGACGCTCGTAATGGCCCTTGCCGTCGGCGTCGAACTGGCTGAACACCAGGTTCCAGATCTCCATATAGCGGTCGCAGTCACAGCCCACGCCGCAGGTCGGCTTGCCGCAGCCGTACTCGGGGCCGCGGTCGAAGTAGATCTCAGAGCAGGGGCCGCACGGGCCGGAGCCGTGCTCCCAGAAGTTGTCTTCCTTGCCCAGACGGACCATGTGGTCGGGGGCAACGCCCACCTTCTTGGTCCAGATGTCGTAAGCCTCATCGTCCTCCTTGTAGACCGAGATGTGCAGCTTATCCTTCGGGATCGCCATCCACTCGTCGGAAGTCAGGAACTCCCATGCCCAGGGAATGACCTCTTCCTTGAAGTAATCCTGGAAGGAGAAGTTGCCCAGCATCTCGAAGAAGGTGCCGTGGCGGGCGGTGATGCCCACGCGCTCGATGTCAGGGGTGCGGATGCACTTCTGGCAGGTGGTCACGCGATGACGGGGAGGCTCCTCCTGAGCGAGGAACCACTTCTTCATAGGGGCCATGCCGCTGTTGATGAGCAGCAGGCTGGGGTCGTTCTTCGGGACGAGCGGGAAGCTGTCCAGACGCAGATGGCCCTTGCCCTCAAAGAAGGTAAGGTACTTGTCACGCAGTTCATTCAAACCGGTCCATTGCATAGTTTTTATCTCTCCTCGTGTATCGGCGTCCTCCTCCGGACGCAGTTTGTTATGGCAGGCTGACAAAACAAAAAACAGCCCTCATCCCGAAAAAGGGACGAAGGCTGTCTGAAAAGCTCCGTGGTACCACCCAAATTGCAGAAATGCCGCCGGGGCGCTCCTGCCGCTTTGTGCGCTGTAACGCTGCGCAGCGTCCGGTTCGTTTCGCCGGAAGCTCCGGGGTGGCGTAAAAAATGCTCTGCCGGAACGCCTTTCAGCCAAGGGCGTTCTCTCTGGGCGGCGGCACACATCCTTCTGGCCCCATCCTTGCCATTTGCCATAATTTCCGTTCACACGCAAAGGGCACCCTGCTCCTCTGCGCTCATTTCAGATTATAGCATAGTCAGGCCATTTGTCAACGGGTTTTCCCAAAAATCGCGCGTCACGGCACCCCAGATGCGGAGGATATTGCTGACGACGCCGTCCTTTGTGAAGACGGTGGTGTTGTAAGGCGTCCAGTCGTCCTTATCGTCCTCCGGAGACGGCCTTGCCCACCCCGTCCTTCGATGGTGCCGCTCGTTTCCACCGGCACAGCGTCCACGTCGGCGGAGCTGTCGCTGAGGGTCACACTGTCGTCCACGGGCAGCACGAGTTCTCCCATCATGTAGTAGACCGGGTAGTCGTCGTAGGTGACGGTGCGGTAGGTGTCGCCGCTGCGCCAGAGGTCTACGCCGCCCTCTTCGATGCCGCCGTTGATGGAGACGGTGCCGTTCTCTTCATTCTTTTCGATTTTTTCCACAGTCACGTTCTGTGCTTCCACAGCGCCGTCCAGATGGGTACTGAAAACGCTGCCCACATCCAGTGCGTCCACATCCTCGGCGCGGTAGGCGTCGTAGCCGTAGACCGTCAGGGTCATCTGGCGCTTCTTGGCGTCCACGCTCGAGATGTTCGCGGCGAACTTGTAGGAGCCAGTCTTCATCTCCTCGAGGCTGCCCTGATTGATGGGCATTATGACGCCCTCTTCGCCGGGCAGGACGCGCACTTCGCTGCTCACCTCTTCCACTTCACTGGCGGCGGGCATCGAACCGGCCATGCCGCTGGCGGCACTGGCAGCGCTGGCAGAGCTGCATCCGGCCAGCATCCCCAGAGCCAGAACGCCTGCAAGGAGCATCCGTTTCTTATCGTTCTTCATATCAATACCTTCTTCCCTCTTCAATCATGTAAGGCTCTCATTATACCATAAATGGAGATCCGATGATTAAGCCATCGTTAAATTCCGATGAATTCTTTTTGCACCGGCACAGTATACTCTTGTTTTTTGAAAAAGTAAACAACCAACTTGACGCAAGAAGGCGGATTCGCTACAATAAAAGCAAATCTTAGCCTAGTCTTAAGTTAGAGAGGAAACTTCCGTGAAAATATTGAAAGTCAAATGTCTCGCCCCCACCCGGCTGGACAACTATCTGATGCAGCAATTCCCCGCGCTGAACCCGGGCCGTCTGAACAAGGCCCTGCGCGAAAATAAAATCAAACTGAACGGCAAAAAGCAGCCGCTCTCCACCCGCGTGATGGCAGGCGATGAGATCAAGCTGTTCATCCTTGACGATGTTCTGGACGCTGACAAGCGTGTGGACGGCCCGGCGTGGAAAAACGCCCGCGGCCCGGCGCAGGTGGTGTACGACTGCCCGCAGATCCTCATCGTCAACAAGCCCGCCGGCCTCGCCGTGGACGGTCCCGACGACGACACCCTGCTGAACCGCGCTCTGCTCTACCTCAACCAGCAGGGCGAGTACAAGGAAAATGACGTCTACACCCCCGCCCTCTGCCACCGTCTCGACACCGGCACCAGCGGCCTTGTCATCATCGCCAAGACCCCCGAGGCCGAGGAGCTGTTCCTCGCCGCCATCAAGAGCCGCGAGGTAAAAAAGACCTACCTCTGCGTCACCTTTGGCCGTCCTACGCCTCCGGACGCCACCCTCGGCGGCTATCTGCTCAAGGACGCTGACCGCGGCATCGTGAAGATCGTGGAGGACAAGCAGCCGGGTGCCAAGGACGTGGAGACCCGCTACGAGACCATCGCCGTCTCCGGCCGTCTGGCTCTGCTCAAGGTGCGGCTCATCACCGGCCGCACCCATCAGATCCGCGCCCACATGGCAAGCATCGGCTGTCCCCATCCTCGGCGACAGCAAGTACGGCAACAATACTGCCAACCGCGAGCTGAAGCTGAAGTATCAGGCCCTCTGCGCGTGGGAGCTGACCATGCCTCACTTCAACCAGCCCGATTTCGAGTTCCTCAGCGGCAAGACCTTCCATGCCCCGAAGCCGTGGTACTATCAGCAGGTGCTGGATGGGACGCTGAAATAAAACGATACAAAAAAAGGCTTCCATACGGAGCTGTCCGCATGGGCAGCTCCCCTTTTCGTATTTATAAGGTATCAGACCCGCACCATATCCGGCGTGATCTCCGCGATGGAGTGTGCGCCGCACATCTGCATGGTGTCGGCCAGCTCACCGGCCAGCTTGTCGATGTAGCACTTGACGCCCTCGTCAGCGCCGCCGTAGACCATGGGGACGAAGGGGCGGCAGATGAGCACGCCGTCCGCGCCCAGCGCCAGCGCCTTGAAGGCATCGACGCCGCTGCGGATGCCGCCGTCCACCAGGACCTTGATGCCAGTGCCCTTGAGGGCCGCGGCGATCTCAGGCAGGACTTCGGCAGTAGCGGGACACTGGTCGAGGACGCGGCCGCCGTGGTTGGATACCACGATAGCGGCGGCACCGGCCTCCTTGGCCTTCAGCGCGCCCTTGACGGTCATGACGCCCTTGACGATGAAGGGACGCTCGGCCAGCTTGACGATCTCGGCCAGCTCGGCCACGCTCTTGCTGCCGGCCGGAGGGGTCATATTCTTGAGGAAGGGCAGGCCGGCGGCATCCACGTCCATTGCCACGGCAAAGCAGCCGCTGGCCTTGGCCTGCGCCATCTTCTCTTTGATGGTGTCGATGTTCCAGGGCTTGATGGTGGGCACGCCGCAGCCATCGGCATTGCCGATGGCCTTGGTGGCCATGGTCATAACGTCAGGATTGGTGCCGTCGCCGGTAAAGGCGGCGATGCCGCTCTCGGCGCAGGCCCGCACCAGCACGTCGTTGTAGGTCATGTCGGTGTAGACGTCGGAGTAGTGGAGGTTCACCGCGCCCACCGGGCCAGCGAAGAAGGGGTACTTGAAGCTGCGGCCGAACAGCTCCACGTGGGTGTCGGGAGTGCCGTTCTCGCAGAGGGTATCCATGTTCACACGGATGTCGGCCCACTTATTATAATTGCGGATAGCGGTGTCGCCCACGCCCTTTGCTCCGGGGCCGGGGATCTGATTCTTGCAGGCCACGCCGTTGCACACCGGGCAGGCCTTGCAGTATTTGCCGATGCACTCGCGGGCATTGGCCAAAACATCTGAATAATTCATCTGTTTTTCCTCCTGAATTCCTTTTGTTTTCCGCAGAGTTTCCCGCTCTGCATACTCTCTGCCCTCATCATAGCCCCGTTTGCCGCCTGCGTCAAGGGGGTCTTCGTCTCCCTTTCATTTTTAGCCATCGAAGCTGCGTCATTTTTGAAAAAATGCAAACTTTTTTGAAAAAATGCTTGACAAAAGACCTTCTTTCAGGTATTATAGTGGAGCGCTGAGGGCCGCGGCCCGAAGCACTGAGAACTGAAGATGTGGAAAGATGGCTGAGTTGGTCTAAGGCGCACGACTGGAAATCGTGTAACGTGTCAAAAGCGTTCTGGGGTTCGAATCCCCATCTTTCCGCCACAAAACCCAGAACCGATGGTTCTGGGTTTTTGTTATATCCAGAAATTGAAAGGATGCTTGCTATGTCTGTCACCATCGCCATGCCCCGGATGAGCACGGACCCGGAGCTTACCACCGCACAGTCAAAATATGTGGAAAGTCTGGCCCGGGCCGGTGCCGAGGTACACTGGGTAGCGCTTTCCGACCCGGACGCCGCCGCAGCCGAGGCGCTGACCTGCGACGGACTCTTGCTGCCGGGCGGCGGTGACATGGACCCGGCCTTCTACGGGCAGGAGCGCATCCCCGCCTGCGGTGAGCCGAACCTTCTGCGGGACGCCGCCGAGCCGAAGCTGCTGCGGGCGTTCCTCGCGGCAGACAAGCCGGTGCTGGGCATCTGCCGGGGCATTCAGGTGATGAACGTCGTGCTGGGCGGCACGCTGTATCAGGACATCAAGCCTTTCGAGCATGTTCCCCACAATGACCACTGGGCGAAAGTCCATACCGTCACGGTGCGGCGGGGGACCCTGCTGTCCCGCCTGCTGGGGCAGGACACCGTGCTCGTCAACAGCCAGCACCATCAGGCGGCAGACCGCATTGCCCCCGAATTAGAAATAGCCGCCCTCAGCGAGGACGGCATTGTAGAAGCGCTGGAAAAGCCGGACGCGCACTTCTGCCTCGGCGTCCAGTGGCACCCGGAGTGGCTCAGCGACGCGGACCCGGCACAGCAGGGGCTGTTTGGGGCGTTTGTTGAAGCCTGTGAAGGTTAAGTGTATCGCGCGCCGGTGCGCGGGGCAGTTTTCTCTTTCGGTCAAATGGCTATGCGCTCCGCGCGGGCCAGAGGCAGGGCTGGTTTTTTCTTTAAGCTGGTTCTCGCGCTGGTGGCGCGGATTTGGTTCTCTCTTTCGGTCAAATGGCTTTGCGCTCCGCGCGGGCCAGAGGCAGAGCCGGTTTTTTCTTTAAGCTGGTTCTCGCGCTGGTGGCGCGGGGCAGGTTTTTTCTTTTGGTCAAGTGGCTTTGCGCTCCGCGCGGGCCAGAGGCAGGGAGGGGTGTTTCGAATCCCCCCTCCCTACCTCTGGACTCCACTCTCCCCGCAACGAGTTAAGGGCTGCTCGCCCTTAACAATTCCGAAGAAGAAGTCGAAACGGAAAAAAGCTAGCCGCTGCGCTAAACGCTTTTTTCTCGTTTCTCCCATTTGCTGCTTCGCAGCAGACTTTACGCCCTTGCAGAACGTAAAGTTCTGCGAAAACGTAACACCATCGGCGGAGCCGTAAACCGGAGAAGTACAAAAAATGCGTTTAGCGAAGCGGCTAGCATTTTTGGGCTTCGACTTCCCCTTCGGGGTCTGAAAGGGGCGAGCAGCCCCTTTCTCGTGGATCCAGCGCGTCGAAATCGCTGGTGCTTTTCTGGTTCTCTTTTTGGCACGCAAAAGAGAACTTAGCCTCGCGTAACCGCGCTCTACCCCCGCGCCACCGGCGCGACAACCAGTTCAAAGTTCCTTCAAGAACCCATCCAGCTCCCGCTGGTTCCGGATCAATATATAGTTCTCCGGGTACTTTTCCCCGATCCTCTCCATCTTCGCCCACTTTTGCTTTGTACGCCCATCGTGGAGGATCCAGCGGACAAATTCGGCATCTATCTTCTCTTCGCACCCGGGCGCAGACGACTCCCTCACACGGCCTTTGTTCTGCTGCCAGCGCCGTACCGCCCGCCAGAGGCAGACCAGCGGTGAAAACCAGAGCACGATGATTTTATCCGCTTCTTTCAGCCGACGGGCATAGCAGGTCTTGCTATAATTGCCGTCGATGACCCAGCCGCCTGCGTTCGTCGAGAAATTGCCGGACAATGGCTTCTTCCTCGGCGAAGGGCCGCTCCACCCAGCCGGGCAGGAAATGCACGGTATCCATATGGAGCACCGGCAGGTCGTATCTCTCCCCCCAGGCGCTTTGCCAGCGTGGATTTCCCGCTGCCGCTGGTACCAAGTATCGCTATTTTCATCTCTGCCTCCTTTTACCTTAATAAGATGTATCAGACAGTATACGCTGCCCGTCTGATAACGTCAAGTTCCGGCTTGACATTTCGTCCACCTGCTCGTATGCTATAATCATAGAGTCTATGACAGGAGGTCTTGCAGATGGCATCTCCAAAAAACGTATCAATCCGCTTTTTGTTGCTTTAGCGGTCGTGCTGGTGGCCGTAGTGGTCGCTGTGGGCGTGGTCTTTTTCCAGCTGCACAGCAAAATCTCGGCTCTGCAAACCGGTGCATCCTTCACCTTCCGGTATGAGATAGCGCCCAACAGCCCGGATAAGCCGCCGCTGCTGAAGACATCCTCGAGCGGGTGAACGCTTCCAGCGGCAGTATCAGCGGCCAGTATGCGCCCGGAAAGCTGCAGCTCTCTTTCTACCAGCTCAACGAAGACGACTCCGTCAAGACGTCTCCCTTCACCCGGGTCTATATCGACTCGGAAGAGACCCTCTTCGACATCGGGCAGCTCTACACCGTTCTGCGTCAGGCTGTCACCGATAAACTCTCCATCGCAAGCGTTCTTCTGCCCGAGTGGAGCCTCGGAGACTACATCTCCCAGACGCAGGCTTCCGCCGTGCTGGGCGTCGAGACGAACAAGGTCGAGCTTCAGGAGCTTTCCGGCTTCACCCTCTCGCTCAAGGGGCTGAAAAAAGCCTCTCCTTCTGCCGCACGGGACGGCTACCGCTACTATCAGTTCCCCGTCGCAGCCGACGGCACGACCCTCGTGCTCGGCTTTTCGACAGACGCTCTCTTCTCGAAGACCACGCCCATCCATGTGCTGCTGACCATCCCGGACCACAACGTCTACATCCAGCTCACCGGCACGGTGACCTCTGCCAAGACGGTGCTCTCTCCCCCGGCTTCCCGGATGAGCGACGAGGACATCGCCACGCTGGCTCAGATACGCCAGAGCGTCGAGTCCGTCTGGAAGATGATACAGTCCGCCACCCAGACCACAAACTGAATGATACAAAAAAAGCAGACGCTTTGTGCAGCGTCTGCTTTTTTGTTTGCGCTTATTTACCGGTCGAGGATACGGCCATCCACCGAGAAGGTGACGACATTCCAGGGGATGAACTTGCCGCTGTTCTTGAGGGCAGTGACGGCGGCGTGTTCGAGACCTCCGCAGCAAGGCACCTCCATCCGCAGGACGGTAACGCTCTTGATGTCGTTATTGCGGATGATCTCGGTCAGCTTCTCGCTGTAGTCCACGGCATCCAGCTTGGGGCAGCCAATGAGGGTAACATGGCCGCGCATGAACTCCTGATGGATGTTCGCGTAGGCGTAGGCGGTGCAGTCGGCTGCGATCAGCAGCTTGGCCCCGTCAAAATAGGGTGCATTCACCGGCACGAGCTTGATCTGGCAGGGCCACTGGCCCAGCTGCGAGGGCTGGGCGGCGGCAGGAGCTGCAGCCGGTGCGGCCTGCTGGCGGTCAAACTGGCGCATGGCGCTGCCCGGGCAGCCGTGGAAGGCCGGTTTTTCGGCAGCCTGTGCGGCCTTTTTCTGCTTTGTTTTCCAGCACGGCCTGCTCGTCGTAGGCGGCGGCCTCCCGCTCTTCAAAGGTGATAGCACCGGTGGGGCAGGCGGGCAGGCAGTCGCCGAAGCCGTCGCAGTAGTCGTCGCGCAGGAGCTTGGCCTTGCCATTCACGATGCCGATGGCACCCTCATGGCAGGCAGTGACACAGGCTCCACAGCCATTGCATTTTTTTTCTTCGTCTATATGAATGATTTTACGTATCATATCCACACTCTCCTTTTCTTGATGGGCCTATTATAACAGATGCTTCGTCCTATTTCTGTTGTCATGACCACAAAGAGAGAGGAAGTTTTTCTCAGTAATGCACGACATTGCCCGCATTGCGGATGCGTGCCAGCACCGGCTCTGCCTCCGGACTGCGGAAATAGTCGAGGCTGGTCTTGGGCAGCAGCGTCTCGAGGGTATCCCAGTCGCCGCTCTGCAGGCACTGGCGGACGGTGGAAGCACTGATGGCCTTGCCGTTTGCTTCTTTGCGGGGTACAACGACACACTCGATACCCGCTTTGGGCAGCTGCTCGCACATAATCTGGTTGTAAAGCCCCGTCACCTGACTGGTAGGCTCCTCGCCCACATAGCGGGCAGTGATGTTCAGCGCCGCCGCGATTTTCGTAAAGACGGCGAGGTCCAGCCGGGCGTGGCCGTCGATGACAGCTGCCTCATCCTTCAGGAAGTAACTGGGGAAGGTGGCATTCGAGATAATGTAGGGGCCGCTGTCGTGGAGCACCACATTCGGCAGATGGGCCACGCCCGCCTCCACCAGCTTCCTGCGCACGGCAAAAGGCACAAGGCTGGCGTCCTCACTGACCACGAACAGATGGAGCGTGTCGCAGGCGGCAGCAGCTTTTTCCACAAGATACTGATGACCGAGGGTAAAAGGGTTCGCGTTCATGACGAGGGCCGCACTTTTGCCCTCGGCCCTGGTCTTTTCCAGATCGCGCAGATAAGCCCCGAAACCGTCGCGGCGGTTCTCCATGAAGACAAGGGTATCCTCCACCCGGGCGATCTCGTAGAAGCCGAGGTCGCCGAAAAACTTGGAGCTTTTTACCTTGGTGTAGAGAAACAGATGCATATTCCCCCGCGCGCACTGCACCTCGATGAGGTGGGTGATGATCTGGTTCAGCAGACCCTCGCCCTGATGGGCGCTGCTGACGGCGAAGCACCGCAGGGTGTTGCCGAAGCAGCTTCCGGTGCCGATGACATTGTATTCCTCGTCGAACATGGCGCAGATGTAGTCCAGATTGCCGTCGCGGCGGATGCCCTCCTGACCCAAAAGTGTGTCGATTTGGGCCAGAACGGTTTTATCGGTCGGACAGACCTGCGAAATGGTATATTCACTCATTGATATTCCCTTCAGTAGTAGCAAAATGGAGCAGCCAGGTCAGCGCCAGCAGGTCGGCACTGCCGCCGGGCGAGAGATTTTCTGCAATGAACCGGTCATCCAGCGCCGCGAGGGCATCTTTATCCGGGTAAGGTGTCTGGGCGAGAAGGGCTTTCAGCTCTTCGGTGAGGGCCAGCTGACGCTCCCGGCTCGAGCGGGCGATGATGTTGGTATCGGTGCTGTTGGCCAGGATGGCCAGCAGTGCGCCGCCGCCGACGCGGTCGAAGTCGTAACCCTTGGCAAGGCCCTCTTCCAGCACCGGCAGACCGACATTCAGCACCGTGGGAAGTCCAGCTTCCACCTGCCCGCGCACACCAGTGATACTGTACTGAATATAAAGCTTCTGGCCCACGGTGGCGGCGTTCTCGGCAGTGACGCCTGCAAAATCCTTCTCGGTCAGGCCCGCCGTCATTGCGGATACTTCCGCCAGAACACAGGCTGCTTCGGCCCAGAGGGAGCGGTCGAGGCGTCCCAGCGCCGCGCAGACGATGCCCACCGAAAAGACCGCGCCCTTGTGGGTGTTGACGCCGCCGGTGGCGGCCAGCAGCTCGCCCTCGGCCTCACAACCCAGAGGCCGCAGGGCCGCGAATGTCTCGGGCGCAGGCTGTTCCGCCGTCTCGCGGCCCGTCTGGGCGCAGGCTTCAAAATAGGGATAGAGCGCCGCGGCGCTGTCCATGAAGGTGAAGACGTCCATGTCTTTATGGCTTCCGCTGTTACGCCGGTCCACAAGGCCGGGCTTCGGGGTGGTGGTCACTTCGTAGAGCAGGGCGCGGACGGCCAGACGGGCCGCGTCGGCAATGTCCTGCGCGTCCCGGGCCTCGGTCAAGATCTCCGTCGTCTTTTCCTGCAGTTTGGCCACGGTATGGATGCGGCGGCTGCTGCACACCTTAGCAGGCCCGCCGCAGATGAGACAGCGGCGGCCTTCGAGGTTTAGCTCTTCTCTGTCCACTTTGGGGCCGTCCGGACGGATGACGTCCCTGTCGAACAGCCGCCCCAGCGGGGTGGCGTCCTCGATGTCGGTGGTGAATTTCTTGATGGTCAGCGGGTCGGCGTCCAGCATAGAACGCCTCGCAGCCGGTCACTTCCCGGACGGCGTCCTGATACAGCGGCGTCAGCTTTGCCCGCAGAAACTGCTGGCGCAGCAGCTGACGCCCCCGCGCAAAGCCCCGCCGGATGAGGGGCGAATCCTTTATCGGGCCGCAGATATTCATGGTAAAGCAGATGAGCGGCTTGTGGTACTGGGCCAGCAGCTCCTGCTGATGCTGCACCCGGCGCTCCCGTGCATCCAGCATCTGGACAAGCGAAACAGTCGTTTCCATGTTTTTCTCCTCTCAGCGGTGCTTTTTGAGCATGTCCATAAAGAGCTGCACCTGCGGCAGGGCGGCTGCGTCTCTCTGGCAGAAAATATAGGTGCGCCGGACGAAGGGCTCGCCGTTCTCGAAGGTGCAGGGCTTGACATAGCCCTTGAAGTTATCCAGCGCCACTTCCGGCATCAGCGCCCAGCCGAGGCCCCGCTCCACCATCTCGCGGCAGACCATGATGTTATCCACCACAAAATTGCCCGCATCGTTGGTCACGCCGTTCTCGTAGCGCCAGCGGGCCATCTGGGCGCTGATGGTGGCGTCGCTGCTGTGGTCGATATAAAGGTAATCGGAGATGGGCCTGTCCTTGTTCTCCTCGCTGCAGATGAAGCAGATATTCTCCTGCGAGAGCAGGAACTGGGTACCGTCCCACGGATACTCGCCCCGCAGCACTGCCACGTCCCGCGAAGAGTCCAGCATCTGCTGGTAGATGTTCCGGCTGTGGCCGGTAGCGATGTCGAGGCGTACCTTCGGGTATGCTTTGTGGTATTCCGTCAGCACCTCGGGCAGACGGTAGTAGGAGAAGTTCACCGAGATGCCTGCCCGCAGGGTGCCGCAGGCTTCGCCCTGGATGGCAGCCAGCTGGCGGCGCATCTGTTCCATCTCGCGGGCGGCGGCGGCGCTGTGGAGCAGCACCTGTTCACCTGCCGGCGTGAAGCGGATGCCCTGCCGTGAGCGCAGGACGATCTCCACCCCCAGCTCCTGTTCCAGCGCCTTGATGCGCTTGGACAGTGCCGACTGGGTCATGTACAGTTTGTCCGCTGCGTGGGTGATGTTGCGCGTCTCGTCCAGTGCGTGCAGCAGCTCGTAATCTTTTTTCGTCCATCGTAGCTCTCCCCTATTGCCCTTTATTTTTTTATCATTCCTGTTTGCGCTTCATCGCGGCGCTTTTTTTGCTCTGATTCCATATCTGTTATTCATAATACAACAGATTTCAGCAAATGAAAAGGGGGATATTTGTCTTGATTTTCCCGAAAGTCCATTCCAAGATGGAATAGCTCAGCACTTTTCTTGCGGTTTTCTTAACCCTGCCTTAATTCCATCTTAATGCGGTGTTGTTGTACACAACATCTTCATTTTTTCTTTGCTGATGGGCGGTCTTCCTCCCGCAGTACAGAAAACGCAGCTCTCTTTTCATTTTTGCCTGAAAAATCGTTAAAAGTCCAGTTTATTGGACATATTTGCATTATCATAAAAATAGAAAAGACTCGTTTCTTTCTTCTTTGGCACATTGCAGATTTTTCCGTCTGCTTTTTGTGCAAAGTCCCAGAATTTTTCGTTGAAAAGCGCGTTTCGTTGACAGCCGCTTTTTGAAAAGCGTATCCTTATTGCAAACCAGAGTCAGGAGGTCATTTTATGGAGCACTCCACACGTCTTGCCCACATCAGCGAGGACGGCACCCGCACCCAGACCGTCTACGACCATCTCGCCGGCACTGCCGGACTGGCCGGTTCCTTTGCAGCCCCCTTCGGGGCGCAGCGCGAGGCCGAATTTGCCGCGTGGCTCCACGACGTCGGGAAGTACAGCGACGCCTTCCAGCTGCGGCCCAAAGGCGGTCCCAAGGTGGACCACTCCACCGCCGGGGCGCAGGAGGCCTGGGTTCGCCAACATCTCCACGCCGCCTTTGCGGTGGCCGGACACCACAGCGGCCTGCCCGACGGCGGGAGCCCCGCCGATGACCCGGGCGACGCCACCCTGTTTGGCCGGAGCAAGAAGCCGGTAGCCCCCTACGACGGCTGGCAGGAAGTAACGCTCCCCGCCTCGACGCCTCCCGCCGCGTGGGCCTGCGCCGACCCGCTGAGCCTCGCGTTCTTTACGCGGATGCTCTACTCCTGCCTCGTGGACGCCGACTTCATCGACACCGAGACCTTCATGGACGGCAAGGCCGCACCCCGGGGCAGCGGCACGGACATCGCCGCGCTGCGGGACATCGTCTCGACACAGGCGCAGCGCTATCTCAGGGCCGAGTCGCCCTCGCCCGTCAGCGTCCAGCGCAACACCGTCCTCCGCGCCTGCCTCGAGAAAGGCGCGCACGGCCCACACAGGGGCTCTACACCCTCACCGTGCCCACCGGCGGCGGAAAGACCTTTGCCTCGCTGGCCTTTGCGCTGGAGCACGCCGCTGCCCAGAAGATGAAGCGGGTCATCTATGTCATCCCTTATATGTCCATCATCGACCAGACCGCCGCCGTCTTCTCGGGCCTGCTGGGCGCAGAAAATGTTCTGGCCGACTTCTCCAACGCCGAGTACAAGACTGTTGAGCAGGACGACCTGACCCCCACCCAGTACCGCCAGAGGCTGGCCAGTGAAAACTGGGGCGCCCCCGTCGTGGTGACGACGGCGGTGCAGTTCTTCGAGTCGCTCTACGCCAACCGCAGCAGCCGCTGCCGCAAGCTCCACAACATCGCCGACAGCGTCATCATCTTCGACGAGGCGCAGACCCTCCCGGGCGACTACCTTGCCCCCTGCGTCAGTGCCATCGCCCAGCTCATCCAGCATTACCACTCCACGGCCGTCCTCTGCACGGCCCAGCCTGCCCTTTGAGCCGCTGTTCCGGCGCTTTGCGCCGGAGCTCCACCCGCAGGAGATCACGCCCGACGCGGCCCGCCTCTACGAGGTGCTCCGGCGCACCACCCTGCAAGACCTCGGCACCCTGCCGCAGGAGGAGTTCGCCGCCCGGCTGGCCCGGCACCCACAGGTGCTCTGCGTGGTCAACCGCCGCAAGACGGCCCAGCAGCTCTACGCTGCTCTGCCCGCCGAGGGCAGCTACTGCCTGACCACCCTGCTCTGCGCCGCCGACCGCCGCCGTCAGCTGGACGACATCCGCCAGCGGCTGAAAGAGGGTCTGCCCTGCCGGGTGGTGTCCACCTCTCTGATCGAGGCGGGCGTGGATGTGGATTTTCCCGTCGCTTACCGCGAGCAATGCGGTCTTGACTCTCTCTTACAGACTGCCGGGCGCTGCAACCGCGAGGGGCGGCGGGGCGCAGAGGAAAGCATCGTCTACCGGTTCCGGCTGGACGAGTGTTCCACGCCCCAGATGCTCAGGCAGAACGTCAGCGCGCTGGACTACACCGCCCGGCATCAGGACACACTGGACACGCCCCGGGCCATTCAGCTCTACTTCAACGAGCTCTCCGAACTGCGCGGCCCCGACGCCGTGGACAAGCACGGCATTCTGGACGCCTTTCTCCGGGGCATCCGGGGCTGCCAGTTCCCCCTTTGCACAGGTGGCGGAGGAATTCCGCCTCATCGAAAACGCTGCCCGCACGGTCTATCTGCCCGTCGGCGAGGGCGCAGCCCTCTGTGAACAGCTGCGCAGCGGTCATGTTACCCGGACGCTGCTGCGGAAGCTGGGCGTTTACAGCGTCTCCTGCTATAAGGACCAGTTCGACAAGCTTGACGCCGCCGGGGCGCTGGAACTGCGGCCCGATGGCTCGGCCATCCTCACCGACACCAGCTGCTACAGTGAAAAGACCGGCCTTGCCATGGATGTGGAGACGGGCATCGGCCTTTACTTCTAAAAGAAAGTGGTTTCAATGACCGATATTCATCTTAGTCTGAAAATTCAACTTCACCCGGAAAGGAGGCGATGCTGATGTCCATGCTCATTGAAGTATGGGGCGACTATGCCTGTTTCACTCGTCCGGAAATGAAGACCGAGCGTGTGAGCTACGACATGATCACTCCATCCGCTGCGCGGGGCCTTGTGGAAGCCATCTACTGGCACCCCGGGCTGCGTTATACGGTTGACCGCATCTATCTGCTCAAGCCCTTCGGCCTTGACCCCGTGGATGAAGTGTCCACGGAGGAATACACCCAGCGGCCCATCCGGTTCACCAACATCCGGCGCAACGACGCCAAGTCCACCCTGCTGTCCTCCGCCGCCCTCAGTGCGGCCAAAGGCGGCACGCCGCCGGTGCTCTACACCCCGGAGGACATCCAGCAGCGGGCCGCGATGGTCCTGCAGGACGTCCACTACGTCATCGAGTGTCACTTTGATTTGACGGACAAGGCCGCCCCCAGCGACAATCCCGGCAAGTTCCAGGACATCCTGCACCGACGCCTGCGCAAAGGCCAGTGCTATCATCAGCCCTGTTTCGGGTGCCGGGAGTTCCCGGCCAACTTCCGGGAGTGGCCGGGCGGCAGCATTCCGGCGCTGAAGGTCACGCAGGACCTCGGCTTCATGCTCCACAGCCTCGATTACTCTGATCCGGCCAACATCCGCAGCCAGTTCTTCCGCGCAAAGCTGGTGGACGGCGTGATGGAATGCCGGGACGTGGAGGTGTTTACATGATACTCCAAGCACTCACCGCCTATTATGAACAGCTCTTGAAGCAGGGCAAGGTGGAGGCCCCCGGCTGGGACAGCCGCTTCAAAGTCAGCTATGAACTGCGCCTCGGCCCCGACGGCCAGCTCCTCGCCCTCAACGACCTGCGGCAGGAAGTCCCCAAGGGCAAAAAAGACCGTCATCGCCCCCGTGAGCTCCCTGTCCCCCACCGGGTCAAGCGCGCCTCCGGCGTCGCCGCAAACTTTTTGTGCGACAATACGTCCTATCTGCTGGGCGCAGACGAAAAGGGCAAGCCTGAGCGCTCCCGCCAGTGCTTCGAAGCCTGTGCCGCCCTCCACCACAAGGTGCTCGACGGTGTGGACTCCCCTGCCGCCAAAGCCATCCTCGCCTTTTTTTTGACAGCTGGGAGCCGGATACAGCCCCCCCACCCACCCACTGCTGGCAGAGCAGTGGGCCGACCTGAACAACAACGCGAACCTTGTGTTCGGCTACGAATCCCCCGACGGCGCCCACTGGCTGGCCACCACAGATGACGCCATCCGGACCGCATGGCAGTCCGCCTTTGACACCTCCGATGCAGACGCCGAGACGGCCCGCTGCCTCATCACCGGCAAAGAGGCCGGCATCGCCCGCATCCACCCCGCCATCAAAGGTGTGATGGGCGCACAGGCCGCCGGTGCGGCACTGGTCTCCTTCAACGCACCCGCTTTCTGCTCCTATGGCCATGAGCAGGGTGCCAACGCCCCCGTCAGCGAGTACGCGGCCTTCGCCTACACCACGGCCCTCAATCTGCTGCTGGCTGACCGGAACTGCTGTCAGCGCATCGGCGACACCACCATCGTCTGCTGGGCCGAAAACGCCGCTCCCGCCTACTCAAACGCCATGCTGATGTTTTTCTGCGGCGGTTCCGAGGCGCGCGGCGTCTCGGAAAGCGACCTTGCCGCCGCACTGAAAGCCCTTTCTCAGGGACGTCCCGTCTCCTTCCTCGATGACAAGCTGGACCCGAACCAGAACTTCTATGTGCTGGGCATCTCGCCCAACGCGGCCCGGCTCTCCGTCCGGTTCTTCCTGCACAGCAGCTTCGGACAGTTTGCCAAAAATCTGCAGGACCACGCCGACCGGCTCGAAATCACCCGCCCCGCCTTCGACAAGCGGGAAAACCTGTCAGTCTGGGCGCTGGCGCAGGAGACGGTCAACCAGAGATCCCGGGACAAAAATCCATCGCCCCAGCTGGTGGGCGATCTGCTCCGGGCCATCCTCACCGGCGGCCCCTATCCCGCCACCCTGCTCAACGGCGTGACCCTCCGCATCCGGGCCGAACGGGAAGTCACCCGGGGCCGCGCCGCCATCCTGAAAGCCTACTATCTCCGCAACTACCCCACCGAGCTCAACAAGGAGGTATTTACCGTGAGCCTGAACGAAAGCAGCAATGTCCCCTATGTTCTGGGGCGTCTCTTCTCTGTGCTGGAGACGATCCAGAGCGTCGCCAATCCCGGCATCAACGCCACCATCAAAGACCGGTACTTCAACTCGGCCTGTGCCACCCCGGCAACGGCTTTCCCCACGCTGGTCAAGCTGGCTCAGAAGCATCTGCAGAAGATGAGCACCCCCAACGAGGTGCATTTCAGCAAACAGCTCACCGAGCTGATGGCCCAGCTGCCTGAGACAGGCTTCCCGGCACGGCTCAGTCTGCCGGAGCAGGGTGCCTTTGAGATCGGCTACTACCACCAGACCCAGAAGCTACGCCAAAAAGAATGAGGAGGAATAAACCATGTCTGAGCCCATCAAGAACCGCTATGATTTCGTCATCCTGTTCGACGTCGAGAACGGCAACCCCAACGGCGACCCCGACGCAGGCAATATGCCCCGCATCGACCCCGAGACGGGCTACGGTCTGGTGACCGACGTCTGCCTCAAGCGGAAGATCCGCAACTATGTCGAGACCCTGAAAGAGGACGAAAAAGGCTACCGCATCTACATCAAGGACGGCGTTCCCCTCAACCGCAGCGACGCCGAGGCCATCAAAACTCTGGGCATCGACCCCGACCTGAAAGCCGCCAAAAAAGCCGACCCCGACATCGATGCCAGGCTGCGGGACTATATGTGTGAGAACTACTTCGACATCCGCACCTTCGGTGCTGTCATGACCACCTTCGTCAAGGGTGCGCTGAACTGCGGCCAGGTGCGCGGCCCGGTGCAGCTGGGCTTCGCCCGGTCGGTAGACCCCATCGTCCCGCAGGAAGTTACCATCACCCGTGTGGCCATCACCACCGAGGCCGATGCCGAGAAGAAGGGTACTGAGATGGGCCGCAAGCACATCGTGCCTTACGCCCTCTACCGCGCCGAGGGCTATGTCTCGGCCAACCTCGCCCGGAAGACCACCGGCTTCTCCGAGGATGATTTGAAACTTCTGTGGACTGCCATCCTGAATATGTTCGAGAACGACCACAGCGCCGCCCGGGGCAAGATGGCCGTGCGGGAGCTCATCGTCTTCAAGCACGATTCTGAGCTGGGCAATGCCCCGGCCTACAAGCTCTTCGACTCCGTCGCCGTCCAGCGCAAGCCCGATGTGGACGCCGCCCGCAGCTACCGCGACTACACCGTCACGGTGGCAGACACTCTGCCGGAAGGAGTCACCTGCGAGAGGCTGTCCTGATGGCCGGCCCGGACGATTGGCTGCCCTTGTCGGGCATCCAGCACTTCTGCTTCTGCCGCCGCCAGTGGGCGCTCATCCATCTGGAACAGCAGTGGGCGGAGAACCGCCGCACCGTCGAAGGCCAGCTCGACCACGCCCGCTGTCATGACGCAAACCAGACCGAACGGCGCGGCGGCCTGCTCATCACCCGAGGAATGCAGGTGGTCAGCCGTCGGCTGGGCCTGAGCGGAAACTGCGACGTCGTCGAGTTCCGGGCCGACCCGGAGGGCATCCCGCTGCAAAACGCGGAAGGACTCTGGAAGCCCATGCCTGTCGAGTACAAGCATGGCCGCGCCAAGGCCAGCGACGCCGACCGGCTGCAGCTCTGCGCACAGGCCATGGCTCTGGAAGAGATGCTGGTGTGCAGCATCCCTGAGGGTGCGCTCTTCTACGAGGAAACGCGGCGGCGGGAGGTCGTGCCGCTGACCGAAGAACTCCGCCAGGCCACCCAGAAGATGGCCGATGAGATGCACACCTATTTTGCCCGAGGCTATACCCCCAAGTCGAAGCCCGGCACCCACTGCAGCGCCTGCTCCCTCAAAGAGCTCTGCCTCCCCGTGCTGTATCAGCGTGCCGACCCGAAAGCCTATCTCCGCGCCCATCTGGACGAGATGCAGGAGGCTGTGCCATGAGGAAATTCCTGAACACGCTCTACGTCCTCAACAAGGACGCCTACCTTTCCCTCGAGGGGGAGAACATCGTCCTGCTCTGCAACAAGGCTGAAATTGGCCGGGTCCCGCTCCACACGCTGGAAGGCATCGTCTGCTTCAGCTATCCCGGCGCAAGCCCTGCCCTGATGGGCAAATGCGCCCGCCTCGGGGTCGATTTGAGCTTTTTCAGCCCGCAGGGCCGCTTTCTGGCCCGGGCTGTAGGCGAAGAGCGGGGCAACGTCCTGCTGCGGCAGACCCAGTACCGCATCGCAGACAGCGAGGCAGAGAGCTGTCTCTATGCGCGCAATTTCATCCTGGGCAAAGTCTATAACGCCCGCTGGGTGCTGGAACGGGCCACCCGCGACCATCCCCAGCGGGTGCCGGTGGAACAGCTCAAGCACACCAGCGCCCAGCTGGCGGCGGCGCTGCCCCCCATCGAGCAGTGTGACGACCTCGACCAGCTTCGCGGTCTGGAGGGCGAGGCGGCACAGCGGTATTTCGACTGCTTTGATTCACTCATCCTGCAGCAGCACGATGATTTTTCTTTCGCAGGCCGGAGCCGCCGCCCGCCGCTGGACAACACCAATGCCCTGCTCTCCTTCGCTTATTCGCTTCTGGCCTCCGACTGCACGGCGGCTCTTCAGAGTGTGGGCCTCGACCCCTATGTCGGCTTTCTCCACCGCGCCCGGCCCGGGCGCAGGAGCCTCGCCCTCGACCTCATGGAAGAGCTGCGTGCAGTTTATGCCGACCGCTTCGTGCTCTCCTGCATCAACCAGAAAATCATGACGCCGAAGCATTTCCAGAAGCAGGAGAACGGAGCTGTCCTTCTCACCGATGAGGGCCGCCGCGCCTTTCTTGGCGGGTGGCAGACCCGCAAGCAGGAGACCATCACCCACCCGTTCCTGAACGAAAAGCTTCCGTGGGGCCTCGTGCCTTATGTGCAGGCTCTGCTTCTGGCCCGCACCCTGCGGGGCGATATGGAGCTTTACCCGCCATTTTTCTGGAAGTGAGGGATGTGTATGCTGGTCCTTATCACCTACGACGTCAATACCGAAACTCCTGCCGGGCGCAAACGTCTGCGCAAAGTCGCCAAGCGCTGCGTGGACCACGGCCAGCGGGTGCAGAACTCCGTGTTCGAGTGTCTGCTGGATGCCGCGCAGTATGCCGTTCTCAAGGCGGAGCTGACGGCCCTCATCGACCCCGCGCTGGACAGCCTGCGCTTCTACCAGCTGGGCAACAACTATAAGAGCAAGGTGGAGCATATCGGCGTTCATCCGCCCTTCGAGCAGGACGGCCTGCTGTTGTTCTGAGTTTTCCCGCCCCGGTGCGAAGGGCGAGTTCTCAGCATTTTTCTGGCACCTTCGCACCGGATTTTTGTGTCATTTTGCATGATTGGGATAGTTCTTTGACCCGTTGTAAATCAAGGCTCTTCTAAATTCGTGCAGAATGTTGTATAATTTGTTTGAAAATAGAGATTTTGTCTCTGTTTTTTGCTGTCGCCCTCCTCGCGGAGGGCGTGGATAGAAATTAAGGAAGGCGTGGATGTCCATCCTTGCTGGCGATGGCGGCCAGTCGCCCTTCCATAGAAATTTCCAGCCAGCGGATGCGCTCGTCCATGGCGTCGGCGGATCGCCGTCCATGTCTCGCCCTCGCGGAGGGCGTGGATAGAAATATGGGCTGCGCTGGATATGTAGTCATCGGTGACGTCGCCCTCCTCGCGGAGGGCGTGGATAGAAATATGGGGAACGTGCATCGACCTTGTACACGCTATCGGTCGCCCTCCTCGCGGAGGGCGTGGATAGAAATTTGCGAGTGCTTCGAGGATGAAGTCGATGAACTCCGGTCGCCCTCGCGGAGGGCGTGGATAGAAATAGCCAGCAGGAGGGCAAGGAGCTGACGCAGAACGGCGTCGCCCTCCTCGCGGAGGGCGTGGATAGAAATCTTGATGTCAGGGATCCTCGACGATGACATCAGCCGTCGCCCTCCTCGCGGAGGGCGTGGATAGAAATATGTCCTCGTCGTACTCAGGAGCGGCGGGCGTGTCGTCGCCCTCCTCGCGGAGGGCGTGGATAGAAATAGGTCAAGCCACAGATTTGCCATTACTCGTCACCTCGTCGCCCTCCTCGCGGAGGGCGTGGATAGAAATCTTGGTCTTAGGCGGTGGCGGTTGTCACGGTGATGTCGCCCTCCTCGCGGAGGGCGTGGATAGAAATTCATTGACGTGCTCACTGTTACCGCGTCGCAGCTCGCCGCCCTCCTCGCGGAGGGCGTGGATAGAAATAGCTATCCAACGGAGGCCCTGTGTACCGCAGTCAGTCGCCCTCCTCGCGGAGGGCGTGGATAGAAATTCTTAGTAGTCCAGCGCGTCGCTCAGCAGGATGCCGTCGCCCTCCTCGCGGAGGGCGTGGATAGAAATCCATTTCAACCGGCACCCCGACGCCGGCTACGAGTCGCCCTCCTCGCGGAGGGCGTGGATAGAAATTGCTGGACGACGTTGCTCAGGTTGACCACGGCGGCGTCGCCCTCCCTCGCGGAGGGCGTGGATAGAAATCTCGAGGATCTGGCCGCGGTCAAAGGCAAGAGCGTCGCCCTCCTCGCGGAGGGCGTGGATAGAAATATAAACGAGGTTGGCCATGCACAGGCTATCCTTGGTCGCCCTCCTCGCGGAGGGCGTGGATAGAAATTGTACGGTGTTGCTGCTCCGGGTCTCGTTCTCGAGTCGCCCTCCTCGCGGAGGGCGTGGATAGAAATCACTCAGGTCCGAAGGCCATGCGGTACTCAGCGGTCGCCCTCCTCGCGGAGGGCGTGGATAGAAATTGAGTATCACAAGGAGGCTATCTAAATGGCGAAAGTCGCCCTCCTCGCGGAGGGCGTGGATAGAAATTCGTCCTTAAAGCTCTCCGGGGCCGGTACGGTGAGTCGCCCTCCTCGCGGAGGGCGTGGATAAATCTCGAGGTCCGGCTGTTTGGGGTACTTGAACTTGGTCGCCCTCCTCGCGGAGGGCGTGGATAGAAATACGTCACTCATGGCCGTCCTCCTCCGGTGCCAGCGTCGCCCTCCTCGCGGAGGGCGTGGATAGAAATTTAACGTCTTACCGCCACGCACAAACCGCGCAGGTCGCCCTCCTCGCGGAGGGCGTGGATAGAAATTTTGATGTAGGTCACGTCCTCGGTCAAGGCAAGGAGTCGCCCTCCTCGCGGAGGGCGTGGATAGAAATTCCCGGATGAGGTGCAGCCACGAGGACAGCAGCGGTCGCCCTCCTCGCGGAGGGCGTGGATAGAAATTTGACCAGCGCCCGGATGACCTCTTGCAGGTCGGTGGTCGCCCTCGCGGAGGGCGTGGATAGAAATAAAGTAAATCAAAAAAAGTTTATCAAAACTATTGAGTCGCCCTCCTCGCGGAGGGCGTGGATAGAAATGTTCTGTATATGGCGAAATCCAGTTCCTTGTCAACGTCGCCCTCCTCGCGGAGGGCGTGGATAGAAATCTGTTGACTGCACCGACGTAACCACAGCTGAACGGTCGCCCTCCTCGCGGAGGGCGTGGATAGAAATCATACGCGGCCTTTGTTGTCCTTGGCCTCGTAGGTCGCCCTCCTCGCGGAGGGCGTGGATAGAAATACCAAAATCAATAGGCAAATCAACGGTGTTGTTATCGTCGCCCTCCTCGCGGAGGGCGTGGATAAAAATTCGCCCGCGGTTTCCCGTTCTGCGCTCTCCGCCGTCGCCCTCCTCGCGGAGGGCGTGGATAGAAATTGCTTGACACCCATGGTCGGGGTCAGGCTCTGGTGTCGCCCTCCTCGCGGAGGGCGTGGATAGAAATGATTGTGTCGATGCGGTAGCCTACCGATACACCCGTCGCCCTCCTCGCGGAGGGCGTGGATAAAATTGGAACAGCAAAAAACCGTTGCGTTCTGGGTACGTCGCCCTCCTCGCGGAGGGCGTGGATAGAAATCACCTCCACAATGGTCTTGAGCTTTTGCAGCGCCGGTCGCCCTCCTCGCGGAGGGCGTGGATAGAAATAGGACATCTTCTGCGGTGCGGTAGCCCATCACGCGTCGCCCTCCTCGCGGAGGGCGTGGATAGAAATCGAAAACGCAAAGGCAGATATGGACGCAACAGCCGGTCGCCCTCCTCGCGGAGGGCGTGGATAGAAATTGGGTGAATGCCTCAACCTTGGGCAGGGCGTACGTCGCCCTCCTCGCGGAGGGCGTGGATAGAAATAGGATGTTGGTGCTGGGAGCCGAAAAGCCGCCAGCGGTCGCCCTCCTCGCGGAGGGCGTGGATAGAAATTGGACAGCAAGGACGACCCGGAGAAGCTGCAGAAGTCGCCCTCCTCGCGGAGGGCGTGGATAGAAATATTGCCGCCCGTGCAGCGAAGCAGCCCATCGAGTGTCGCCCTCCTCGCGGAGGGCGTGGATAGAAATTTTGATGTGGGCGCCATCTACTTTTGCCATCTTTGGTCGCCCTCCTCGCGGAGGGCGTGGATAGAAATTTCTGGAGGTCATGGACGAGATCTATGAAACCTGTCGCCCCCTCGCGGAGGGCGTGGATAGAAATCCGGGCGATGTCCTCCAGCTCGGTGCTGTCACCATCGGTCGCCCTCCTCGCGGAGGGCGTGGATAGAAATGACTCCCTGCAGCGTGAGATCGACACCCTGACCGAGTCGCCCTCCTCGCGGAGGGCGTGGATAGAAATACGGTCGAGGCCGGAGATGGAGACCGCATCCTGAGTCGCCCTCCCCTCGCGGAGGGCGTGGATAGAAATCTCGAAGTGCCGGAGGGCGGTGAGCTGAAGAACGGTCGCCCTCGCGGAGGGCGTGGATAGAAATATCGGACTGGCCGAAACCCTCCGGGTCGTAGATGTCGCCCTCCTCGCGGAGGGCGTGGATAGAAATAATCGAGTGGTACAAAGAGGGCGGCATCCTGAAGTCGCCCTCCGCGGAGGGCGTGGATAGAAATATCGAGGTTGACTACCTGAACGGTCAGGAGATCCGTCGCCCTCCTCGCGGAGGGCGTGGATAGAAATAACAATGTCGAGTTGAAATCGCTTAGAAAAGTCGCCCTCCTCGCGGAGGGCGTGGATAGAAATCTCCTTATTCGACGCCGATGGAACGCAGGGCGTCGCCCTCGCGGAGGGCGTGGATAGAAATGAGACAAACGGCGTTTCTGTGCCACCGCGTCCCGTCGCCCTCCTCGGAGGGCGTGGATATAAAAATCCTGGTACAGGATCACCGTGAATGGGGTCGACGTCGCCCTCCTCGAGGAGGGCGTGGATAGAAATAAGATTGCCCGGGAGAAAATCAAAATGATGCTCTGTCGCCCTCCTCGCGGAGGGCGTGGATAGAAATACCAGTGTTGTTCCAATCAGGCCGACCACCGCAGGTCGCCCTCGCCTCGCGGAGGGCGTGGATAGAAATTCCCGGTAGGGTAGCCGTCGTGCTCATCTTCCAGTCGCCCTCGCGGAGGGCGTGGATAGAAATAACATCAAAACCGTTGACCTGCCGGTCACGAAAGGGTCGCCCGCGGAGGGCGTGGATAGAAATGGTGTTGGTGTTGTCACCGGCAAGGTCCCGGCGTCGCCCTCCTCGCGGAGGGCGTGGATAGAAATCGTGATGTCATCGTATAGCAGAGCGAAACGGAAAGGTCGCCCTCGCGGAGGGCGTGGATAGAAATTTTCGAGGCAGGGGCCATTCCTCGCAGCCTCCAAGTCGCCCTCCTCGCGGAGGGCGTGGATAGAAATTATCATGTGTTTTTCCCAGTCCTCAACTTTGGACGTCGCCCTCCTCGCGGAGGGCGTGGATAGAAATGGCATGGTAATAGACACCGTCGCAGCCGCCGAGGGTCGCCCTCCTCGCGGAGGGCGTGGATAGAAATCGATATGCAAGCAGCAGCAACTATTTCCCAAGTGAGTCGCCCTCCGCGGAGGGCGTGGATAGAAATATAGAATAGGTCTTGGGCCAGTTTTCAGCACTGAAGGTCGCCCTCGCGGAGGGCGTGGATAGAAATACCGACAACACCGGTGATGCACCGTATCAGAACAGTCGCCCTCCTCGCGGAGGGCGTGGATAGAAATTTGACGTTCCGGGTGCTGGTGCTGTAGAAGTAGGTGTCGCCCCCTCCTCGCGGAGGGCGTGGATAGAAATTGGATCTGGAGGCCGGGGCCCAAGATATGAAAGCAGGGTCGCCCTCCTCGCGGAGGGCGTGGATAGAAATGGGAAGCTGCCGCAGCTGTACTTGTATGCGGTGCGTCGCCCTCCTCGCGGAGGGCGTGGATAGAAATAACTCGACATTGTTGAAATTGTTGAGAATGCGAAGTCGCCCTCCTCGCGGAGGGCGTGGATAGAAATTCGCAGCGGGTCGGCACCTACACCGGGGACGGCGAGTCGCCCTCCTCGCGGAGGGCGTGGATAGAAATATGGCAGCCTCGACGCACTCCTTCCGTGCGCCAAGTCGCCCTCCTCGCGGAGGGCGTGGATAGAAATACACGCAGCGAGTTTGCTTGCCCTTGGGGGTGCAGTCGCCCTCCTCGCGGAGGGCGTGGATAGAAATTGGAAATCCTACCCGAAAAAAAAGACCGGCAAGCAGGTCGCCCTCCTCGCGGAGGGCGTGGATAGAAATTCCACCTTCCAGCTCACCGACAACAACAAGCGAGTCGCCCTCCTCGCGGAGGGGGCGTGGATAGAAATACCTTCAGAGCGTTGTCAGCCGCGTCGACATACGTCGCCCTCCTCGCGGAGGGCGTGGATAGAAATCCGCTGTGCGTGTTTGACCTTAGAGGCGTAGTCCGTCGCCCTCCTCGCGGAGGGCGTGGATAGAAATTCTGAGCGGCTCTATGTTGGCTCGAACGCACTCGGTCGCCCTCCTCGCGGAGGGCGTGGATAGAAATCGATTCTTCCGCGAGAAAACGACCTTGCGAAAGAGTCGCCCTCCTCGCGGAGGGCGTGGATAGAAATAGAAGTATAAGCAGAGTGAGAAAAAAGCCCTGGAAGGTCGCCCTCCTCGCGGAGGGCGTGGATAGAAATTGCACAGAAGCAGGAAGCACCGGCTGAAAAGGCGTCGCCCTCCTCGCGGAGGGCGTGGATAGAAATATGGAGTATTACGAGAAGCTCCATGAAAAGTACCGGTCGCCCTCCTCGCGGAGGGCGTGGATAGAAATATATTCGGTTACTCCTTTCATTCAGTGGACCTGAGGTCGCCCTCCTCGCGGAGGGCGTGGATAGAAATTACTACGCCGAGGGAGGCTGCTCGCCTGAGAGCCGTCGCCCTCCTCGCGGAGGGCGTGGATAGAAATTTGCTGGAGGGCACCAGATGGCACTCAGACCTAGTCGCCCTCCTCGCGGAGGGCGTGGATAGAAATTATCTGCAATCTACATCCTACGCCAAAGCCGCCGTCGCCCTCCTCGCGGAGGGCGTGGATAAATAGGCTGCTGGCCGTGATCTGAACGATGAACGGCTGTCGCCCTCGCGGGAGGGCGTGGATAGAAATTCATGCGGCGATCACTCCTTTTCATGGTCTATTATGTCGCCCTCCTCGCGGAGGGCGTGGATAGAAATAACTGTACAACCTACGGAAGATCCGGTCTGCTGGTGTCGCCCTCCTCGCGGAGGGCGTGGATAGAAATCGTACAGCCCGGAATATGTGATCACCAACCGGAGTCGCCCTCCTCGCGGAGGGCGTGGATAGAAATAGAAGATCGTGAAGCTGTCCAGCAAATACAAGTGGGTCGCCCTCCTCGCGGAGGGCGTGGATAGAAATAGCGTAAATCAGGGAACCAACCTGATGGCAGATGCGTCGCCCTCCTCGCGGAGGGCGTGGATAGAAATGGGAGGGCTGGAAAAAGCTGCGCAGAGCCTGAAGTCGCCCTCCTCGCGGAGGGCGTGGATAGAAATATCTGCTGCCTGGACAATGAAGCCCAGGTGCATGAGTCGCCCGCGGAGGGCGTGGATAGAAATCGATCTCAGTCAGCTTGTCCAGCTCATCGGCAGGTCGCCCTCCTCGCGGAGGGCGTGGATAGAAATCACCTGCTGGCCGTAGGTGCGGCCGGCAGCATGTGTCGCCCTCCTCGCGGAGGGCGTGGATAGAAATTCCTTTTCAGGTATTCAAAAGCCGCGCCCGGTGTGGTCGCCCTCCTCGCGGAGGGCGTGGATAGAAATCTGGTTGCCCACCTGAATATCTTTATAGACTTTTTGTCGCCCTCGCGGAGGGCGTGGATAGAAATAAAACGCCTTTGGTGATCCTAGAGTAAGAGCAGGGTCGCCCTCCTCGCGGAGGGCGTGGATAGAAATTGTATGATGATTTTGGAAAGCTGACCCTCAAAAGTCGCCCTCCTCGCGGAGGGCGTGGATAGAAATCAATGCCGGCACTCTGGCAGCGGCCCAGCAGGCGGTCGCCCTCCTCGCGGAGGGCGTGGATAGAAATTGAGCTTCGGAGCTCGCGGGCTTACTATGGTCCGGTCGCCCTCCTCGCGGAGGGCGTGGATAGAAATGTTACCGCACGGTACGGTCTGCTCCGCTACAAGGGTCGCCCTCCTCGCGGAGGGCGTGGATAGAAATAGGCTTTCGCTGAGGAGAACGCTACGCACATCGCGTCGCCCTCCTCGCGGAGGGCGTGGATAGAAATTCTGGTCTCGGCAATCTGGTGACCAGCGCAGGAAGTCGCCCTCCTCGCGGAGGGCGTGGATAAAATTCGCAGCAGCACTCCTGCTGCTGCATCTGCATGGCAAGTCGCCCTCCTCGCAGAGGGCGTGGATAGAAATCATCCGCCGCCGCTTGGCAGCGCGGATGCGGGCATTGTCGCCCTCCTCGCAGAGGGCGTGGATAGAAATCTAAAGTAAATAAATAAGGTAACCCAATATTTTTGTCGCCCTCCTCGCAGAGGGCGTGGATAGAAATTTCGAGAGGCCGGGTGGATTTGTTGATGTTATTGTCGCCCTCCTCGCAGAGGGCGTGGATAGAAATTCCACCTGTTCCAGCGCATACGCCACCACGTTGGGTCGCCCTCCTCGCAGAGGGCGTGGATAGAAATTTCGAGAGGCCGGGTGGATTTGTTGATGTTATTGTCGCCCTCCTCGCAGAGGGCGTGGATAGAAATCGTTTGAATTAGCATTAATTTTTGCTGTTTTTGGGTCGCCCTCCTCGCAGAGGGCGTGGATAGAAATGTCTGTATCTAGGTTTGACTGTTCAAATTTTCCGCGTCGCCCTCCTCGCAGAGGGCGTGGATAGAAAATATGCAGCAGCTGTTTGCCATGCAGATGCAGCAGCAGTCGCCCTCCTCGCAGAGGGCGTGGATAGAAATTTCGAAAGAGGTTTGCAACGTCTGTACCCACTCGGGTCGCCCTCCTCGCAGAGGGCGTGGATAGAAATTGGCAAGCGCAGTCGTAACTGTAGCAGAAAAAGGTCGCCCTCCTCGCAGAGGGCGTGGATAGAAATCGTACCCAGACCAGGTGAGTGCCTCGCTGTGGGTGGTCGCCCTCCTCGCAGAGGGCGTGGATAGAAATCCTGCCTCCTACGAGCCTGCGGGCCTTTAAGGACTGTCGCCCTCCTCGCAGAGGGCGTGGATAGAAATTCTCATGTTCTTCGGGCTGACGTTGACAGCCTTGGTCGTCGCCCTCCTCGCAGAGGGCGTGGATAGAAATAGCTGCTTGCAGGTTGAAAGCAGCAAGCCCGCCCCGTCGCCCTCCTCGCAGAGGGCGTGGATAGAAATCTCCGGCATCTTGGAAATTACCACGTTCTCCGGGTCGCCCTCCTCGCAGAGGGCGTGGATAGAAATATTGTCCACAATGCCGCCGACTACAACAACGCCGAGTCGCCCTCCTCGCAGAGGGCGTGGATAGAAATAACAACACCCTCGGGAACATCGGCCCGATCTACGTCGCCCTCCTCGCAGAGGGCGTGGATAGAAATCACCTGAGCACGCTGGCCGTGGTCGAGCTCATGCGTCGCCCTCCTCGCAGAGGGCGTGGATAGAAATATCTCGTCGGCATCCTCGATGGCAGCTTTCGCCCGTCGCCCTCCTCGCGGAGGGCGTGGATAGAAATAGCCTTTGTCTTGCTGTAGTTTGCTACTGTGCCGGAGTCGCCCTCCTCGCGGAGGGCGTGGATAGAAAATCGTATGTCTTTTTTGGTTACGTATCCTGCCACATAAGGTCGCCCTCCTCGCGGAGGGCGTGGATAAAAATCAATCGACTGCTCTGGGAGCACTGGAAAGAATTGTCGCCCTCCTCGCGGAGGGCGTGGATAGAAATTTGCCATGCTCTGTTTGCTGCTGCCTCTGCCGAGGTCGCCCTCCTCGCGGAGGGCGTGGATAGAAATCTCGTAATACTTTTGAACTTGGAATGCCTGTCGCGTCGCCCTCCTCGCGGAGGGCGTGGATAGAAATGATTGTGTAGACGTTTTGTCCACCGATTGTATCGTGTCGCCCTCCTCGCGGAGGGCGTGGATAAAATCCAGTCAGGAACGGGGCCATGCAGATGCCCTGCGGTCGCCCTCCTCGCGGAGGGCGTGGATAGAAATCTTAAAATGCCCGGCAGCGCGACCAAACTTTATAGTCGCCCTCCTCGCGGAGGGCGTGGATAGAAATTTCCCGGGCGGCCTCTGCGGCCTTCTCTGCCCGCGTCGCCCTCCTCGCGGAGGGCGTGGATAGAAATAACCACAATCGGGATTCGGTCATCGGCAGGATCATCGTCGCCCTCCTCGCGGAGGGCGTGGATAAAATTTCCAGCACAAATGGGTCAAGGACCCGAAGCCGTGGTCGCCCTCCTCGCGGAGGGCGTGGATAGAAATTACGAGGTGAGCGGAAAGCTAACGCAAGGGACCTGGTCGCCCTCCTCGCGGAGGGCGTGGATAGAAATTCGTGCTCCAAGCACTCCTCCTCGTCGTAAAACTGTCGCCCTCCTCGCGGAGGGCGTGGATAGAAATGTTTCGAGGGAGTATTCCTCCCACCGGTCGAGCAGGTCGCCCTCCTCGCGGAGGGCGTGGATAGAAATAAAAAATCGCGCGGGGGCGCTGACGCGCCCCAGCAAGTCGCCCTCCTCGCGGAGGGCGTGGATAGAAATAGGTCGAGCAGCAACACCCCGCCCGCACGGCCATGTCGCCCTCCTCGCGGAGGGCGTGGATAGAAATCTGCACATTCGCCGCCGAAATGCCGGACTTGCTGGTCGCCCTCCTCGCGGAGGGCGTGGATAGAAATGTGATCCAGGCAAGCGTCTTTTTCGGGGATGCCCTCGTCGCCCTCCTCGCGGAGGGCGTGGATAGAAATTTGTACGGCTGCACGCGGATCACGTCAAGTTTTGGTCGCCCTCCTCGCGGAGGGCGTGGATAGAAATTCTCCCTGTCATTGCCGCCGCCAGACTAGAGCAGTTGTCGCCCTCCTCGCGGAGGGCGTGGATAGAAATTGCACTATCTGGATACGAACGGCCAGAAGTACAAGTCGCCCTCCTCGCGGAGGGCGTGGATAGAAGTCCGGCGAGGAAGCTCCGCGCCCGGCAGCACCGCGCGTCGCCCTCCTCGCGGAGGGCGTGGATAGAAATCCATTCGGCCCGGTCGCGGATCAAGATTGTACAAGGTCGCCCTCCTCGCGGAGGGCGTGGATAGAAATCCGGCTACGGCAGCTATGGTGACTGCGCCGGACGTCGCCCTCGCGGAGGGCGTGGATAGAAATCGGGATGCTGGTGACGCTGGTCCGTTCAGCGGACAGTCGCCCTCCTCGCGGAGGGCGTGGATAGAAATCAGTACAAGAGTAACACAGAAATGAAAAGAAGTCGTCGCCCTCCTCGCGGAGGGCGTGGATAAAATAGCTTGTCCAGTGCCAGCACAAAGGCGGCGGCTTGTCGCCCTCCTCGCGGAGGGCGTGGATAGAAATTTGCATATCCCTACGGTGACCCCGAAAACAAGCGTCGCCCTCCTCGCGGGGCGTGGATAGAAATTGGCCGACATCACCGGTATGCTGAAGCAGGTCGGTCGCCCTCCTCGCGGAGGGCGTGGATAGAAATTACAACGGCAAGGCGTGGGTGGCGATGACCGGCGTCGCCCTCCTCGCGGAGGGCGTGGATAGAAATGCCGGAGCCTTCGCCGTCACCGTAGCCGTAGCCGGAGGTCGCCCTCCTCGCGGAGGGCGTGGATAGAAATTGAACTTTGCCTTTAGGATTGCGTGATTTATGGGTCGCCCTCCTCGCGGAGGGCGTGGATAAAATTGCGAGAAGTTCGGCGGGGGTGAAGTTCCCGCTTGTCGCCCTCGCGGAGGGCGTGGATAAAATGGAATCAGCTACGATTCCGTATCTCACCCGGTGCGTCGCCCTCCTCGCGGAGGGCGTGGATAGAAATCGGGAGGACACCCGCTATCTGACCCACTACATCGTCGCCCTCCTCGCGGAGGGCGTGGATAAAATTTCTACCAACTCCGAATCCACCATCTGCCGAGTACAGTCGCCCTCCTCGCGGAGGGCGTGGATAAAATCACTCTGGAAGCGTCCTACCTCATCATAGAGCGCGTCGCCCTCCTCGCGGAGGGTGTGGATAGAAATCTGTCTGAGCTTCAGCGGATTCCGCACATCGTAAGTCGCCCTCCTCGCGGAGGGTGTGGATAGAAATAGCATCGACTTGAGGTAGGTGCCGGATTCTGCAGGTGTCGCCCTCCTCGCGGAGGGTGTGGATAGAAATAGAATGCCTACGGCTACGATGAGATCACCGCCGACGTCGCCCTCCTCGCGGAGGGCGTGGATAGAAAATCATGTGAGCCTCCTACTTGCTGAACGTCAGGAAACGTCGCCCTCCTCGCGGAGGGCGTGGATAGAAATCAAGCAGTAGTGCAGCTAGTGCAAGCGCTCTGGGTCGCCCTCCTCGCGGAGGGCGTGGATAGAAATCGACATTGTGACCGATGCTTTGACGGCCTTCAGGGTCGCCCTCCTCGCGGAGGGCGTGGATAGAAATTGAACTTCATCGTCCAGATGGGCATCGATATACTGTCGCCCTCCTCGCGGAGGGCGTGGATAGAAATTGGTTTGATTCACCCCGGCGGGGCGTTGGGATCGGGTCGCCCTCCTCGCGGAGGGCGTGGATAGAAATTGAACTTCATCGTCCAGATGGGCATCGATATACTGTCGCCCTCCTCGCGGAGGGTGTGGATAGAAATAGTTCGCCGTTTTCGGGAACCAGCAGAAAGCTCACCGTCGCCCTCCTCGCGGAGGGCGTGGATAAAATCCTGAATGGCTGGCAGTTATCTTTATGATCGCCGGGTCGCCCTCCTCGCGGAGGGCGCAGGTAGAAATCGACACAAAAATATGGTAAACTCTTATTAAGTTGTTGCCATGCGCTCTCTAAGGAACCGAGTATTTTGACCTACAATTCCGTCTCTTAAAGACGTTGGTTGAAATCAGTTTGTGTTCCCCGGTGCATTCTTCGACTTGAAGTCGCTCCTATTTGAGGGGTGTGGATAGAATAACATAATAATCATATCGCGGTTCTCAAACGCGTAACCAAGACGTCCTCTTCACCGAGGGCGCAGATAGAAATTGTCACAACCACGCCGGTCTTTTCAGCATCAAGGTTGCCCTCCCCGCAAAGGGTACGGATAGAAATCAGTTTCCACCGCGAATCGGGCATCGCCACAATTTTTCCAAAAAGGAGTTTTCCATGCATACAGTTTCCCTCACCCATCAGCTCGTCACCATCCAGGACGACTTTGACCTCGACAAGATCATCGAAAGCGGCCAGTGCTTCCGGCCGCAGAAACTGGCCGACGGGCGCTACCGTTTTCTTTCCGGCAGCGCACTTCTTTATCTGACTCCGCTGGGCGATGGTCAATACGACGCCGCATGGTATGGCTCAGATCGGGAGTACTGGGCCGACTACTTTGATTTGGGCCGGAACTATGCCGCGCTGCGGTGCAGCTTGGCGGGACAGAGCAGCTATCTGGACAAATCGCTCGAATTTGGGCAGGGCATCCGAATCCTGCATCAGGACCCATGGGAAATGCTCATCACCTTTCTTATCTCCCAGCGCAAGAGCATTCCGGCCATCCGCACCGCCGTAGAACGCCTTGCCCGGTGCTGCGGCGAACCGCTCAGTGCCGAGGGCGATGAGGTCTTCCTCTTCCCCACCCCGGAGCAGCTCTGCGGCCTCACGGAAGCGCAGCTGACGGGCTGCGGGCTGGGCTACCGCACCCGCTACATCCAGCACGCCGCTGCGCAGGCTTCCAGCGGCACACTCGACCTCGGTGCTCTGGCGGCGCTGCCCGACGACGCGCTCTTTTCCCGCCTGCTCACGCTGGACGGCGTCGGCAAAAAAGTCGCCAACTGTGTCTGCCTCTTCGGCTATGGCCGCACCGCGATGGCCCCCATCGACGTCTGGATCCAGCGTCTCATCGACGAGGAATTTGGCGGGCGCGACCCTTTTCCTTCCTATGGTCAGCAGGCTGGCATCGTACAGCAGTACCTGTTCTACTACAAGCGCAGCACCCGCCGCAGCGTCGCTCACAAAAAATAAAAAAGTTATTGACAACTCTCCTTTTGGCTGGTATAATAATATGCGTCGTCAGGAATGACACGCCAGCTATGGGGGATTAGCTCAGCTGGGAGAGCGCTTGCATGGCATGCAAGAGGTCAGCGGTTCGATCCCGCTATTCTCCACCAAAAAAAGCACTGTACTTCGCATGAAGTACGGTGTTTTTTTTTTTCGAGGCCAAATTTTTTGGGGATGCATTGAGTTGCCTGCATGTCTTTTGGGCTTTTGCGGAAAACCGGGATGTTCCCTCAGATAAGCGGGTCTGCCTCATAACAAAAAGAGACCGCGGTACAGCAAGCTGCTGCACAGCGGTCTCTTCTTCTTTTTAGCTCCGCGGATGGCCATTCGTCGCTCTGCTTTCTTTACGAGCCATGCTCCCGCCCATCCACAGGCAGCTCCCAAAATGACACCACCCAGAATATCCGTCGGGTAATGGACACAGAGGTACATCCGCGAGAATGCGATGAGAACGCCTACCGGCAGAGCCGCCATCGCCCACTGCTTTTTCCCGGCCATCCAGAGAGCTGTCACCGAGGCGAAGGACGCCGCTGTATGGCCCGAAGGAAAGGAGAAATCGTCCGGGTACGGGATAAGCAGCTGTACCTCCGTAAGGATGCCGCATGGACGGACGCGGGCCACCAGCGGTTTGAGAAGAAGATTGCAGAGGACAGCGTCGATGAGGAGCGCCGCTGCCAGCACACATCCGACCCGCCGCGTTTTGCGGAACACCAGCAGCACCGCTGTCAGCGTCACCCAGAGAATACCGGAGTCTCCCAGACGGGTAATAAAACACATGCTTCCATCCAGCATGGGGCTGTGCAGGGATTGCAGGGCGGTCAGGAAAGTGAGTTCGGCGTTCATAAGGCTCCCTCTTTCTCGTTTCGTTGTGTACAGGATACCAGAAGTTTATGAACAGAAAACCACAAAGTCTTAAACAGTAGTTAAAACAGTCAGCCCCGCCGCTGAATTTTGCAGCATTTCAGCTCCCGGCGTTCCTGATGGACAAGGGAAAAATTAAAAAGAAAAGCCGACCGAAATATTCCTCTCAGTCGGCTTTTTCTATGCCGGTGGTGGGGGTCGAACCCACACGTGTTATTAGCACAAGGGATTTTGAGTTTTTGTCCTCATCTTCCATCTGGTGTCATCCAGTGATATCTAGTGATATCTGGTTCCCACTGTGCAAAGGCAAAATTCACGCCTCAACGAACAATAATTTGAAATATCCACGATTTTTCGATGCGTTTTCCCCTACTCTGTTTTTTTTCGGTTTGGACCGCCCAAATGGAAATTGGAGGGATGTTCAGGAGGGATGCAGGGCAAAACGCTCCTCTGCTTA
>VOFC01006394.1_pt1 | contig 55577 bp, 116 predicted proteins | sample 5384161 | NCBI WGS metagenome assembly VOFC01 (sample SAMN12384722, study PRJNA508395) | human gut metagenome | isolation source: healthy gut B | host: Homo sapiens | reverse complement strand
CTATACTAAGATATAGGCGAAGGGAGGACAACTTATGGCAAAGGAGACTGTGAGAATTAAACTTAAAAGCTTACGACCACAGAATTCTTGATAGTGCTGCTGCTAAAATAGTAGCTACTGTTAAGAGAACTGGTGGGGAAGTATCTGGACCTGTACCATTACCAACTGAAATTGAAAAAATTACAGTATTAAGAGCGGTTCATAAGTACAAGGATTCAAGAGAGCAATTTGAAAAAAGAACTCACAAAAGATTAATCGATATCATTAATCCTAGCAAAGGAGACAATTGATGCACTTGCTCATTTAGATATACCTAGCGGTGTAGATATCAAAATTAAAAAATAAGTAGGAGGAAAAAAAATGAAAGGAATCTTAGGAAGAAAAAAAGGGATGACTGAAGTATTTACTACTGATGGTAAACTTATTCCTGTAACTGTTATTGAAGTTGAAGACAATGTTGTATCTCAGATTAAGACTAAAGAATCTGATGGATATGATGCTATACAACTTGCTACAGTAGAGAAGAAAGCTTCTAGAAGTAATAAACCAGAAACAGGTCATTTGAAAAAAGCTAATACTACCCCTAAGCGCTTCTTGAAGAAGAAATTAGAGGTGCAAGTGTTAGTGAGTATGCTTTAGGAGATGTTCTTAAGGCTGATGTATTTGCTGCAGGAGAAATGGTTGATGTAACTGGTACTTCTAAAGGAAAAGGTTTTCAAGTTGTTATTAAAAGACACAATCAAAGTAGAGGACCTATGACTCATGGATCTCAATATCATAGAGGAGTAGGATCAATGGGTACACTATTACCTATGAGAGTTTTACCAGGAAAGAAATTACCTGGACATATGGGTCATGAACAAGTTACTATTCAAAATCTTGAGGTAGTTAAAGTTGATCTAGAAAATAATGTTATCTTAATTAAAGGAAGTGTTCCTGGTCCTAAAAACTCTTTAGTACTTGTTAGAACTGCTGTTAAAGCTGGAGATAAAGTAAAAGAACCAGTAGAATTAATAGTATATGAAGATGGTACTTCTTCTGAAGAAGTTATTGAAGAAACTATTGAAACTATTAATGAAGAATTAGCAGAAACTAATGAAGAGACATCACAAGAAGCTAGCGAATAATTTGCTTAATGATTGTATTAAAATTATATTGTGATGATAAAGGAGGAAATTATGTCTAAGAAAATAGATGTTTTAAGTCTTAAAGGCGAAAAGGTAAAGGATATAAAATTAGAAGATAACATATTTAATATTGAACCAAATGATGCTGTAATTAAAGATGCAGTAGTAGCTGCAATGGCAGGAGCAAGACAAGGAACTGCTAGTGTTAAGACAAGAGCAGAAGTATCTGGTGGTGGAAGAAAGCCATACAGACAAAAAGGAACTGGTAATGCAAGACAAGGTAGTATCAGAGCACCACATTATAGACATGGTGGTATTGTATTTGGACCAGTTCCAAGAGATTATTCAAAGAAAATGAATAAGAAAGAAAAGAGATTAGCTTTAAAGAGTGCTTTATCTTATAAAGTATTAGATAAGGAACTTGTAGTAATAGATAATATTAACTTTGAAACTAATAAAACAAAAGAAATGATTAATTTATTAGAAGAATTAAATCTTACTAATCATAAAGGTACTTGTGTGTTAAACGAACTTACTGACAATGTTTGTTTAGCTGCTAGAAACTTAGCTAATGTAAAAATTGTTTTACCTAGTGAAGTAAATACTTTTGATTTGTTTCTTGTGATAATTTACTTATTACTGAAGAAGCTTTAAAATCATTAGAGGAGGTGCTTAAGTAATGAATAATTATTTAGATATAATCTTAGCACCAGTTATTACTGAGAAAACTGCTAATATGGAAGCAGAAGGGCAAAATATGCTTTCAAAGTAGCAAATAAAGCTAATAAAACTTTGAAATAAAACAAGCTATTGAAAAGAAATTTAATGTTAAAGTTTAAATCTGTAAATGTTACAAATTCTCATCCTAAAAAGAGAGAGTTGGTAAATATACTGGTATGACTAGTAAATATAAAAAGCTATTGTAACACTTGAAAGAAAGGTAGTACTATTAGTTTCGACTAATGTAAGGAGGGAATGTAATGGCAATAAGAGTTTATAAACCTAATGACTGCTGGTACAAGACAAAGATCTGTTTTGACTAGTGAAGAAATCACTAAAACAACTCCCGAAAAAAGTTTGACAGTTACTAAAACTAAGACTAATGGTAGAAATAATCAAGGTAGAATTACTGTTAGACATAGAGGCGGCGGAGCTAAAAGAAAATATAGAATAATTGACTTCAAGAGAAGAAAAGATAATGTTCCTGCTAGAGTTGTTTCTATTGAATATGATCCTAATAGAAGTGCAAATATTGCTCTAATCACTTATAAAGATGGAGAAAAAGCATATATCATTGCTCCTAAAGGATTAACTGTTGGTACAGTTATTGAGTCTGGTGAAAATGTTGATATTAAAGTAGGAAATGCACTTCCTATTATGAATATTCCAGTTGGTACTGTAATCCATAATATTGAGTTAAGGCCAGGTAAAGGTGCAAGCTTAGCAAGAAGTGCTGGAGCTTCTGCACAGATTCTTGGTAGAGAAGAGAAATATGTATTAATTAGATTAGGTAGTGGTGAAACAAGAAGAATCTTAGGTACTTGCAAGGCCACTATTGGAAAAGTTGGTAAATGAAGATTATGGACTAGTTAAAATTGGTAAAGCAGGTAGAACTAGATATATGGGTATTAGACCTACAGTTCGTGGTTCTGTTATGAACCCTAACGACCATCCTCATGGTGGTGGTGAAGGTAGAGCTCCAATAGGTAGAAGTGGACCAATGACACCTTGGGGTAAACCAGCTCTTGGATACAAGACAAGAAAGAAATAAGAAAGAGTCAGATAAATATATTGTGACTCGTCGTAAGAAATAAAGAAAGGAAGATTAAATAATGGCTAGAAGTATTAAAAAAGAGACCTTACGTCTTTGATAGATTATTAAAAAGAGTAAGAGCATTAAATGAATCTGGAAAGAAAGGAAGTAATAAAAACTTGGTCTCGTCGTTCAACAATTTTTCCTGATTTTATTGGTCATACTTTTGCAGTACATAATGGTAAGGAATTTATTCCTGTATATGTAACTGAAGATATGGTTGGACATAAATTAGGAGAATTTCTCCTACTAGAAAGTTTGGCGGACACGGATCAGACAAGAAATAATTTTCTTAAAGGAGGACAAAAAATGGAAAGAACTGAAGCTAAGGCTGTAGCTAAAACTGTTAGAATATCTCCTAGAAAAACTAGATTGGTTATTGATTTATTAGAGGTAAAAATGTTGAAGAAGCAAGAGCTATTCTTGCTAACCAACCTCAAAGAGCATCTAGAGTTATTTCTAAAGTGTTAGAATCTGCTATAGCAAATGCTACTTAATAATTTTGGCATGAAAGAAGAAAATCTTTATGTTAAAGAATGCTATGTTGATGAAGCATTAGTAATAAAAAAGAATTAAATTTGATTCAAGAGGTCGTACAGGAAGAAACGATCATAAGACAAGTCACATTACATAATAGTGGCTGAGAAATAAGTGAAGGAGGAGCGTTTAATGGGACAAAAAGTCAGTCCAACAGGACTTAGAATTGGTATCAATAAGGACTGGGAATCTAAGTGGTATGCTGAGAACGACTTTTGCTAAGTATTTAAATAATGATTATAAAATTCGTAAGTATTTAAATAAGAAGTTTAAAAATGCTAATATTTCACAGATCATCATTGAAAGAAATGCTAAAAGATGTGAAATATTTATTTACGCTGCTAAACCTGGTTTGATTATTGGACAAAGTGGTGTTGAAATTGAAAAGATAAAAAAGAAGTTGCAAAACTTGTTAATGAAGAAATTCAAATTTCTGTAGTTGAAATTAAGAACCCTGATATGGTTGCAGAATTAGTTGCACAAAATATTGCTCATAATATTGAAAACCGTGTTTCATTTAGAGTAGCTCAAAAGAAAGCTATTAGAAACACTATGAAAGCTGGAGCTAAAGGTATTAAAACATTAGTATCAGGAAGACTTGGTGGTGCTGATATTGCTCGTGGTGAAGGTTATTCTGAAGGAACTATTCCTCTACATACACTAAGAGCAGACATTGATTATGCTACTGCTGAAGCTGATACTACTTATGGTAAGATTGGTGTTAAGGTATGGATTTATAAAGGAGAAATCCCTAAAAAAGAGGTAAGGGAGGTAATTCTCATGTTGATGCCAAAAAGAACTAAACATAGAAAAAACTTTCCGTATCAGATATGATGGAAAAGCAAAAGGAAATACTACTTTCATTTTGGAAGTTATGGACTTAATGGCAAAAGAGGGAGCATGGATTACTGCTAATCAAATAGAAGCTGCCAGAATAGCTATGACTAGATATATGAAACGAGGGTGGTAAAGTATGGATTAATATTTTCCCAACTTATCATTAACTAAAAACCTCTTGAAACTAGACAAGGTAAAGGTAAAGGTAATCCTGAAGTTTGGGTTGCTGTAGTAAAAGAAGGAAAAATTATGTTTGAAATTGATGGTGTAGATGAAGCTACTGCTAGAGAAGCTTTAAGACTTGCATCTCATAAATTACCTATCAAATGTAAATTTGTTAAAAAGGAAGAAAAAGTGGTGAAGTAAATGAAGACTAATGAACTTAGAAAATTAACCACAGAAGAATTAACTAAAAAGATTTCTGAATGTAAAGAAGAATTATTTAGTTTAAGAATGCAAAAGGCTACTGGAATGCTAGAAAAACCTTCTAGAATTCATGAGTTAGAAAAGAAGTAGCAAGAATTAATACTATTCTTAATGAGAGAAGAGAAGGGTAAAAGTGAGGTATATGAATAAAAGAAAGAAAAAGAATTAATTGGTATTAGTTGTTTCTGATAAAGCAGATAAAACAATTACTGTTAAGGTAGAAACTTACAGAGAAACACCCATTATATGGCAAGAAGAGTTAAATATTCTAAAAAATATACAGCTCATGACGAAAAAATAACACTGCTCACAGTTGGTGATAAAGTTCGCTTAGCCCAAACTAGACCATTATCTAAAACAAAGAGATATGAACTAGTAGAAGTAATAGAAAAGCTGTTATTCTATAATTTAGCTCGGAAGGAGGAAATAAATATGGTACAACAAGAAACGCGTCTAAAAGTCGCAGATAACTGTGGAGCTCGTGAAGTATTAGTTATTAGAGTTCTAGGTGGAAGTAAAGTTAAAACAGGTAATATTGGATATAGTTGTTGCTACAGTAAAAAAGCTACTCCTAATGGTAATATTAAGAAAGGCAAGGTTGTAAAAGCTGTTATCGTAAGAACCAAAAAGGAGTTAGAAGAGAAGATGGTAGTTATATCAGATTTGATGATAATGCATGCGTTATTATTAAAGATGATAAGAGTCCAGTAGGTACACGTATTTTAGGACCAGTAGCACGTGAACTTAGGGATAAAGATTTTACTAAGATAGTAAGTTTAGCTAAAGATGTGCTATAGGAATATTAGGAGGATTTAAAAATGAAACTAAAAACAGGCGATAAAGTAGTAGTAGTTTCTGGCTCTAATAAGAAAGGAAAAGAAGGAAAAATTACTAAGATATTAGATAATAAAGTTATTGTTGAAGGTGTTAATATTGTTAAGAAACATTTAAAACCTAAAAATAATAATGGTACTGGAGAAATTATTGAAATGGAAGCTCCAATTCATGTATCTAACGTTATGTTAGTGATCCTAAGACTAAAAAACCTACTAAAGTTAAAATTGAAAAAGATAGTAAAGGTAAAAAAAAATTAGAATATCAAAAAATCTAATGAAAAGATTGACTAATTTGGAAGGAGGGCGAAGTATATGAACCGCCTAAAAGAAAAAATATATAAAAAGAAGTTGTTCCAAGTTTAATAGAAAAGCATGGTTATAAAAAACACCTATGTTAGTTCCAAAATTGATAAAATAGTTGTTAATATGGGTGTTGGTGATGCTACTGTTAATTCTAAGAACTTAGAGAATGCTGTTCGTGAATTAGAAAAGATAACAGGTTTAAAAGCAGTTGAAACTACTGCTAAGAAATCAATAGCTACTTTTAAAATTAGAGAGGGCCATAAAATTGGTTGTAAAGGTTACTTTAAGAGGAGATAGAATGTATAACTTCTTAGATAAGTTAATAAGCATTTCACTTCCTAGAGTTAGAGATTTTAGAGGTCTATCACCAAAGAGTTTTGATGGAAGAGGAAATTATACTATTGGTATTAAAGAACAAATAATTTTCCCTGAAATTAAATTTGATGAAGTTGAAAAAGGTAAGAGGTATGGATATTGTTATCGTTACCACTGCTAAAACTAATGAAGAAGCTTATGATTTATTAAAAGAACTTGGAGTTCCTTTTTAGGAAATAAGGAGAGGAATTAAGATGGCAAGAAAATCAATGGTTGTAAAATCAGAAAGAGAACCTAAATATAAGGTTAGAAAATACACTAGATGTAAAATTTGTGGAAGACCTCATGCTGTTCTTAAAAAATATGGAATTTGCCGTATTTGTTTTAGAGAACTTGCATACAAAGGTCAAATACCTGGTGTAAAGAAATCAAGTTGGTAAAACCCAAAATTTAAAAGAAGGAGGGATTAATAATGACAGATCCAATCGCAGATATGCTTACAAGAATTCGTAACGCTAATCAAAATAGAGCATCTTCAGTTGTAATTCCTACATCTAAAGTAAAAGAAGAAATAGCAAAAATCTTTAAAAGATGAAGGATTTATTGAAGATTATAGTGTGAACAATGAGAACGTTCAAGGTACAATAACATTAACTTTAAAATATAAAAATAAAGAAAGAGTAATTACTGGACTTAAGAGAATTTCAAAACCAGGACTTAGAGTTTATGCTAAAGCAGAAGAACTTCCTACAGTTTTAAATGGTTTAGAATTGCTATTATCTCTACATCTAAAGGTATTATGACTGATAAAGAAGCAAGAAAATTATTTTAGGTGGAGAAGTAGTTGCTTATATCTGGTAAGGTGAAATAATGAGCCGTATTGGTAAAAAAAGAGTTTTAAGTATTCCAGAAAATGTTAATGTAAATGTTGATAATAATACTGTTACAGTTAAAGGACCTAAAGGGGAACTTACTTTAAATTTAGTTAAGAATATTGAAGTAAAAGTAAGTGAAGAAGGTGTTGCTGTAACTCCACTTAAAGATGATAAATTTACTCATGCTATGCATGGTACAACAAATGCTAACATCAATAATATGATTGATGGTGTTAGTACTGGTTATAAGAAAGGATTAGAAATAGTTGGTGTTGGTTATACGTTTAATCCGCAAGGAAATAAACTTACTATTAATGCTGGTTATTCTCATCCAGTTGTTATTGAAGTTCCAAATGGACTTACTGTTAAAGGTATCAGTAATACTGAAATAGAACTTTCTGGAATTGATAAAGAAAAAAATCGGTGAATTTGCTGCTAATATAAGAAAAGTAAGAAAACCTGAACCTTATAAAGGAAAAGGTATTAAATATAAAGGTGAACAAATTCGTCGTAAAGAAGGAAAGAAAGCTTCTAAATAATAAATAGAGGAGGATATATATGATTAAGAAAAGTTTCAAGAAATGAAATGAGAAAAGTAAGACATACTAGAATCAGAGAAAATTTATCTGGTACTAGTGAAAGACCTAGATTATGTGTTTTAGATCTAATGCTAATATTGAAGCTCAAATCATTGACGATGTTAAGGGTGTTACTTTAGTTAGTGCATCATCACTAGAAAAAGAATTAAAAAATCAAAAATGGTGGTAATGTAGAAGCTGCTAAAGTAATCGGAGCAGAAATAGCAAAAAGAGCAAAAAAAGCAAAAATTAATACCGTTGTATTTGATAGAGGTGGCTATCTTTATCATGGACGTGTTAAAGCTCTAGCAGAAGCTGCACGTGAAAACGGATTAGAATTCTAAGGCGCTAGGAGGAAAAAAGAATGAACGAAGATAAGAAAAAGGTTGAAGTTAAAGAAAACAACCGTAAATTCGATAAAAAAAACCTAGAAACAATAATAGACCTAATAAACCAAAAATCTGATTTAGAAGATAAGGTTATTGAAATAAGAAGAGTAACTAAAGTTGTTAAAGGTGGTAGACAGTTTAGATTTGCTGCTACTGTAGTAGTAGGAAATAGAAAAGGACTAGTAGGTCTTGGTACTGGTAAAGCTCATGAAATGCCAGATGCAGTTAAAAAAAGGCTACACAAGCTGCAAGTAAAAATTTAATTAAAGTTAATCTAATTGATAATAGAACTATTTCACATGATATTCTAGTAAAAGAAGGAGCATGTAAGGTAATGCTTAAACCTGCTAAAGAAGGTACTGGAGTTAAAGCTGGTGGACCAGTTAGAGATGTACTTGAACTTGCTGGTGTTAAAGATGTTCTTTCTAAGAGCCAAGGTTCAAGCACTAAAATTAATGCTGCTAGAGCTACTCTTAATGCTTTAAAATGCAAAAGTCTCCAAGTCATGTTGCTTACTTAAGAGATAAGAATGTGGAGGAAATAAGATAATGAAATTACATGAATTAAAAGCAGTAGAAGGTTCTACTAAAGCTAGAAAAAAAAGAGTAGGTCGTGGACCTGGTTCTGGTACTGGAAAAACTTCTGGTAAAGGTGAGAAAGGGCAAAACGCTAGAAGCGGTGGCGGAGTAAGACCTGGTTTTGAAGGAGGTCAATTACCACTATTTAGAAGATTATCAAAAAGAGGATTCAACAATTATAATTTTAGAACAGTATATAGTACTGTAAATGTTTCAGATTTAAATAGATTTGAAGATGGTACAGTAGTAGATATTGCTTTACTTAAAGAAGTAGGATTAATTAAGAAAGAATTAGATGGAGTTAAAGTTTTAGGAAATGGTGAACTTACTAAGAAACTTACTGTAAGAGTTAATGCATTTACTAATACTGCTAAAGAAAAGATAGAAAATATTGGTGGAAAAACTGAGGTGATTTAGATGTTTAAAAATCTAAAATTAATCTTTAGTCCTAAAAATAAAGATATTAGGAAAAGAATTGGTTTTACACTAATGGGACTCCTAATATTTGCGTTTGGTACTACTATTCCGGTACCAGGAACTGAAGGAGCTATATCTAATTTAGGATTATGGGAACTTTATAATGCTATTGGTGGAGGAGCTCTTAAGAAACTTTTCAATATTTGCTTTAGGTGTTATGCCTTATATTTCCGCTAGTATCATTACTGGAATATTGCAAATGGACATTGTTCCTTACTTTACTGAACTTAAGGAAAGTGGAGAACAAGGAAGACAAAAGAATTAATCAAATTAATAGATATCTTGGTATTGTTTTAGCTTTCTTACAAGGATTTGCTATGGCATTTACCTTTGTAAAAGGTGCTTCTACTATTCAATACTTTGAAATTGCAATTATTTTAACTGGTGGTACTGCCTTATTATTATGGCTTGGAGATCAAATTACTCAAAAAGGTATTGGTAATGGTATATCACTAATTATTATGGCTGGTATTATATCTACTGTACCAAAAATGTTTATTGATACATTTAGTACATTAGTTACTAGTCGTACAGGATCTTTATTTATTGGTATAGTAGGATTTAGTTTATTTGTTCTATTATACTTACTTATTGTTGTAGGAGTTGTCTTTGAAGAATGTTCAGAAAGAAGAATTCCTATTCAATATTCAAATAGAACATCTGCTAGTTATGGTCAAAAAGCAAAATTATATTCCATTTAAAATTAATTCTGCTGGTGTAATGCCTGTTATATTTGCATCAGTATTACTTTCCATTCCTACTTTTATAGCTGGTATCTTAGGTAGTGATTCTGGGATTTAGTTTATTTGTATCTAAATATATTGATTATTCAACTCCTGTAGGATTTGTGCTTTATATGATACTTATATTTGTATTTGGTTATTTTTATACAAATATGCAAATTAATCCAAAAGAACTTGCTAAGAATCTTAAATAGGAATGGTGGTTATATTCCAGGTATTAGACCAGGAGTAGAAACTGAAAAATATATTTCTAGAAAATATTAAATAGAATTACTTTCTTAGGATCTACTTTTATGGCTATAATAGCAGGTCTTCCAATTGTATTTAGTAGTTTTATATCTACTGGTCTTCCAGCATCAGTAAGAATTGGTGGTACTGGAGTACTAATTGTTGTAGGTGTTGCTATTGAGACATGCAGACAACTTGAAAGTAGTTTAATAAATAGAAATTATAAAGGAGCTAGATAAAATGAAGAATATTATATTTATTGCCCCTCCTGCTGCAGGAAAGGGAACAGCATCAGCTTTAGTATGTGAAAAATATAATATTCCTCATATATCAACTGGTGACTTATTAAGAGATGAGATTGCAAATCAAACTAAGCTAGGAGTAGAAATAAAAGCCGCTATGGCAAGAGGAGAGTTTGTTTCTGATGAAGTTATTACCAAACTTTTAAAGAAAAGACTATCTGCTAAAGATGCTAAAAAGGTTATATATTAGATGGTTATCCTAGAAATATTAAACAAGCAAAGATTTATGATGATTTATTAAAAGAATTATCATATGATATGGGAGTTGTTATATTTTTAGATATTGATAAAGATACCGCTATGAAAAGGGCTTTATCAAGAGTTGTTTGCTCTAAATGTGGACTATCTTATAATCTAGATAATAAAGAACTTTCACCTATAAAAGAAGGCATATGTGATGCTTGTGGTGGAACACTTAAAACTAGGGGAGACGATAATAAGGAGACATTTATTACAAGATTTGATACTTATATGAAAGAAGCTTATCCTTTGATAGAGTATTATGAAAAGAAAAAATAATTTAGTTAAGATTGAAGTTAGTAATTTAACTGCTGACGAAGTATTTGAAGAAGTTAAGAAGGTAATTAAATAATGATTACAATTAAGAGTGAATATGAATTATCACTAATGAGAATTGCTGGCAGAATAGTATATGATACGCATCAGTATTTAAAACCATATATAAAACCTGGCATAACTACTGGTGAACTTGATAAGATGGCACATGATTATATTATTAGTAGAGGAGCTTATCCATCATGCTTAAATTATGAAGGGTATCCTAAGAGTATTTGTATATCTGTTAACGAAGAAGTAGTACATGGTATACCTGGAAAGAGAAAACTTAAGAATGGTGATATTGTTACTTTAGATATATGTGCCTGCTACAAAGGTTATCATGGTGATTCTGCTTGGAGCTATCCTGTTGGTGATATTTCAGAGGAAAAGAAGTATTTACTCGAACATACAGAGAAAGCTTTGTATGAAGGACTTAGCAAAGTAAAAGCTGGAGTTCATTTGGGAGATGTTTCTAATGCTATCTATGAATATGCAAGTAAGCATAGATTAGGTGTTGTAAGAGAATTAGTTGGTCATGGTATCGGTAGTAATCTTCATGAGGATCCGGAAGTACCTAACTATGGTAAAAAGGGCACTGGAGTTATTCTTAAAGAGGGTATGACTATTGCCGTTGAGCCTATGCTTAACTTAGGAACTAGAGAGAGTATATTTACTTGATGATGATTGGACAATAGTTACAGGTGATAATAAACCATCAGCTCATTTTGAACATACAATTATTGTTACTGACGATGGTTATGAAATACTAACAGGAGATGATAAATATGAGTAGAGAAGACTTAATAGAAGTCCAAGGAAAAGTACTTGATAATTTACCACAAGGAAAATTCAAAGTTGAACTTGATGGGGGCCACATAGTAGTTGCCCATGTTTCTGGTAAAATGCGCATGAACAACATACGTATCTTACCAGGTGATACTGTGGTTATAGCAATGTCACCTTATGATTTAACACAAGGGCGTATTGTATATAATAAGAAATAGGAGGGATGAATAATGAAGGTAAGAGCATCCGTAAAAAAAATATGCGACAAATGTAAAGTTATCAAAAGAAAAGGTAAAAGTAATGGTAATTTGTGAAAATCCAAAACACAAACAAAAACAAGGTTAATCTAAGGAGGAAATTAAAGTATGGCAAGAATTAAAGGTGTAGATATTCCTAATGATAAGAGAATTGAAATATCTCTTACTTATATCTATGGTATAGGAAGAAATTTATCAAAAACAATTCTTAACAATGCTAAAGTTGACTTAAATAAGAAAAGCTAAAGACTTAACTGATGATGAACTTTCTAGAATCAGAAAAGAAATAGAAAATCATTTAGTTGAAGGTGATCTTAGAAGAGAAGTTAACATGAATATTAAAACAAAAATGGAAATTAATTCTTATCAAGGTACTAGACATAAAAAAAGAATTTACCAGTAAGAGGTCAAAGAACAAATAGAAATGCTAGAACTCGTAAAGGTAAAGGAAAAGTTGTAGCTAATAAGAAAAAAATAATTAGGAGGAAAATATGGGAAAATATAATTCAAGAAAAAGAAAAACTAAGAAAAATATTCCTGCTGGTGTAGTTCATATCCATTCAACTTTTAATAATACAATTGTAACTATTACTGATCTAGAAGGAAATGTAGTAAGTTGGGCTTCTGCTGGAACTCAAGGCGTAAAAGGAAGTAAGAAATCAACTCCATTTGCTGCTGGTATGGCTGCTGAAGCTGCTGGTAGAGAAGCTGTAGCATCTGGTATGAAAAAAAAGTTAAAGTTGAAGTTAAAGGCTTAGGTGCTGGTAGAGAGGCTGCTATCAGAAGTTTACAAACTGCAGGATTAGAAGTAGAATCAATAACAGACGTAACCCCAATTCCACATAATGGTTGTCGTCCACCTAAAAAGAAGACGTGGATAATAAAGAAAGGAAGCGTGTCTAATGTTAAAATTTGAAAAACCAGATTATAAAGTAAAAGAATATGTAGAGAGTTCTCACTATGGAAAATTTGAAATTGAACCACTTGAAAGAGGCTTTGGTACAACAATAGGCAATGCACTTAGAAGAGTTATGCTATCTTCATTACCTGGAGATGCTATTACTTCTGTAAAAATAGATGGTGTAGCTCATGAATTTCAAAAAATTGATGGAGTAGTAGAAGATGTTACTGCTATTGTATTAAATTTAAAAAGTATTGTAATAAAGAATCATGCTAGAGGAGAAGATAAAGATTCTTAGACTTACTAAGAAAACTCCTGGAGTAGTTACTGCTGGAGATATTGAAGCTGACGCTGATATTGAAATTTTAAATCCTGACCAAGTAATTTGTACTTTGGTTGAAGGTGGAAACATCAATATGGAAATGACAGTAGGAACTGGTAGAGGTTATACTGTAGCGGATGAAAATAAGAAATTATTACAAGGCGATAAAAACAAAGTTAATACAATTGCTATTGATAGTCTTTATTCTCCAATTGAAAGAATTAATTATGAAGTAGAAACTGCTAGAGTAGGACAAAATAATAATTTTGATAAACTTATTTTAGAAGTTTGGACTAATGGTTCAATTTTACCTGAAGAAGCGCTTTAGCACTTGCATCAAGAATTTTAATTGAACATTTTGAAGTTTTAACTGAACTTAATTCTATCGCAGATGAGACTGGTTTAATGATTTCTAAGAGTGAGGATCCTAATGTTAAAATACTTGAGACTTCTATTGATGATTTAGATTTCTCTGTAAGAGCTTATAATTGTTTAAAGAGAGCTAATATTTTAACACTTAGAGATTTAACTGAAAAATCTGAAAATGAAATGATGAAAATTAGAAACTTAGGTAAAAAATCATTAAAAGAAGTTATGGATAAAGTAAAAGATATGGGATTATCTTTTAGAGATGACAACAATTAATATAAGGAGGTAATTATGGCTTATAGAAAATTAGGAAGAGACAATAAACATAGAAGAAGTATGTTAGCTACTTTAACTAAACAACTTATTCTAAACGAAAGAATAGTTACTACTGAAACTAGAGCTAAAGAAGTAAGAAAAACCTTTGATAAAATGGTAACTTATGGTAAAAAGGGTACTTTAGTATCAAGAAGATTAGCACTTGCGTTTTTACATAATGATGAAAAATGTGTTAATAAAGTATTTAATGAATTAGCACCTAGATATAAAGATCGTAATGGTGGTTATACTAGAATAATTAAAATGACTGAAAGAAAAGGAGATTCTGCTTTAGAAGTTATTCTAGAATTAGTATAATGTAAAAGAGAATGAGTAATATCATTCTTTTTTTTTTCTTGACTTCTTATTTCATTTATATTATTATAGACGATAAGACTATAATAGAAAGGAGATAAATTGATGAATGACTTAATAATTAAAGATAAATATATTGTGTTATTATAGTTAATATGATATAATCATGGTGAAAGAGAGGATTAAAATGAAAAAAAAAAGAAGATACAAGAATTAAAAAGAAATGAAAACTTCGTTGCTATCACTATATGATTTATATTTAGAACAGGCAGGACAAAAAAAAATATTGAAATGAATAGCTATCATGAAAATGGTCATGATAATAGTGGAGGTCATCCAAATTTCCATTGCAATCAGCACGACAATACACCAAGTAGAATGATGAGATTAGTGTTAACAAAAAATGGCACAAATTAACACATTAATAAAACCTACGAATGAATGCAATATGCGTTGTAAGTATTGTTTCGCTGAAAAATATGGTTATAATGATTCACTATTAGATTTAAAAATATTAAAAAAATATTTAAAACTTTTGTCTCAAAAATATGATTATATAAACTTGGTGTGGCATGGAGGAGAGCCATTAATGGTTCCATTATCTTATTATGAGGAGGCATATGATTATTGTCAAAAATTAGATTCAAAATTTATATATTCAATTCAAACAAATGGAACTCTTTTGAATAAAGAAAATATAGATTTTTTCAAAGAACATAATACTGGCATAGGATTATCATTTGATGGATTAAGCAATGATAAAACTAGAGGTAATACACAAATTATTTTAGATAAAATAGACTTATTAAACTTTAAAGAAATGTACCCAGGAGCAATTATTGTAGTTAACCAAAATAATGTTAGAAGTTTAATAGAAGAATACGAATATTTTAAAAAACTAAACTTAGGTATGAAAATGAATCCAATGTTTAATGATGGAGCAGCAAAAGAAAACAATTTTTTTAATTTAAATCCCGATAATTATATTCATAGTTTTGTTGATTTCTTTAAATATTGGGCTCTAGATATGAATTGTAATATTAATGTTTCCACTTGCATTAATTTTGCTAATTTAATAATAAATGAATATTCTGGTATTTGCACGCATAATTCATGTTTAAAAAAGTGGTTATGTCTTGATAGTAATGGGCATTTATATCCTTGCGATAGGCTATGTTTAAATGAATATGATTTGGGAAATGTGTTGAATATGAATATAATTGATGAAGCATTTGAAAATGAAAAATTCATTAATTTGCTTAAAAAAAATGTACTTAGAAGACAAATTGTATAGAAAAATGTAATTATTTTAAAAACTGCTATGGTGGTTGTAATGCTAACGCAATTTTAAATGAGATAAATAGTAATGATATTTCTTGTTATATTCAAAAAGGCATATTAAATGAACTAAAGAAATTTATAGCTCAATTAGAATGTTTAAAAGATTATGACAAGTTAAATTATAGTTTTAAGAAAGTTTTAATTAAGAGGCAGTGATAAAGTTGAAATATGTATATCATGGTAGTAGTATTCCTAACTTAGAAAGTAATAAAAAACACAAAAGTACTCATATGAAGGAATGGGTATATGCTTGTCACTCAAAGGGAATAGCAACAATTTTCTATCAAAACAAGGTAAGTGACTTATTTTATTCATTATCTGGAGATGGAAAAAATTATCCAGTAGAACTAGTAGAAAGAAAACCTGGTATGTTCAAAAAATATTCAACCATTCAGGATATATTTATAAATTAGATGCATCTAATTTTAAAGAAAATCAAACAGGATGGTCTGCTGAAGTAGTAAGTGATAGAGATGAAAAAGTTATATCTGAATATATAGATAATGTCTATAATGAATTAATTAGGCTAGATAAAAATAGATTAATAAAATTAAATATTTATATTCCAAAAATAATAGTGATTTAATCCCAAAAGTATTAAGATGGTATAAGAATGGATATGATATAAACAATTTTTATAGTATATATCAGAATTAAAGGATCACTTTTTAAAAAAAATAAATGAAGATTAGTAAATAGAGAATGAGTAATATCATTCTTTTTTCTTGACTTCTTATTTCATTTATATTATTATAGACGATAAGACTATGATAGAAAGGAGATAAATTGATGAATGACTTAATAATTAAAGATAATATAAAAAATAGAAGAATTAATATATGAAGTAAGAGGAAAACAAGTAATGCTAGATTCTGATTTGGCTAAACTTTATCAAGTTGAAACGAAAAGAATAAATGAAGCTGTTAAAAATAATATAGAAAAGTTTCCTGAAAGGTATTCTTTTTAGAATTAGTGAAGAGGGAGTATAATTTTTTGAAGTCGAAAGTTTCGACTTCAAAAGGAGGGTCTAGAAAAGGACATAATGTCTTTACTGAACAAGGTGTATATATGTTAGCAACAATTTTAAAAAGTAAAGCAGCATGAAATGACAATAGCAATAATGGATGCTTTTGTATTGATGAGAAGATTTATTTCAAATGATTTATATAAAAATAATAATATATTAATTAATCATGAAAATAGAATATTAAAATTAGAAGAATCTTTTAATAAACTAAGCACTAAAAAGGATAATAATCATATCTTTTATGAAGGACAAATATATGATGCCTATTCTCTGCTTATAGATATATTAAGTAAAGCTAAAGAAGAAATAATTATTATAGATAATTATGCTGGTAAAGAGTTATTTGATATTACTAGAAATATTAATGTTAATATTAAAATATATACTAAGAATATAGATAATATATCTAAAAAAAGAAATATGAAAAAAGAATACTCTAATATAGAAATAATTAGTACTGATATATTTCATGATAGGTTTATTATAATAGATAATAAAGAATTATATAATATTGGTAGTAGTCTTAAAGATATAGGTAAGAAGTGCAGTAGTGTAAATAAAATAGAAGATACATATAATAAGTGAATTGATTGATAGATTGAAGTTAATTTATGGATAAAATAGTATATTTACAATTGTTTATTTATCTGCTATAATTATGGTAAGTCTATAAGATAGGGGAGGTATTATTTATAGATTAGCGCCTGAACTATAAATAGTTGACGAGGATGGTAGTTATCGAATTTTCGGCGGATGCTACTTTGGGTTATATGCTCATAGGTTATTATTAAAAAGCAAAATTAACATTGTAACAAAGTAATAACTAAATATAGAAATGAGGTAATTATGTGTGGCATAGCAAGTTATGCTGGTGATAAAAATGTTATAAAAAACGATAATGACTGGTTTAAAGTCTTTAGAATATAGAGGTTATGATTCTTCAGGAATTGCTTATATGAAGAATGGTAAAATTAATATTATAAAAAAAAGAAGGACCTATTAAAAATTTAGATAAAATATTAGATTATGATGATGAGGCTAATATTGGTATTTCTCATACTAGATGGGCTACGCATGGTGGTGCTACGGATATTAATGCTCATCCTCATAGACAAGGTAGGATTACACTAGTTCATAATGGTATTATAGAAAATTATAATGAACTTAGAGAAGGACTTATAGAAAAAGGATATGTATTTAATACTGAGACAGATACAGAAGTAGCCGCTGGAATTATAGATGATCTATATAAATGAAGAAGGCGATATGCTTAAAGCATTAAATAAGGCTACTTATGTTCTTAAAGGTAGTTATGCTTTTAATATTATAAATGATGATTATCCTGATACTATTTTTGGTATTAGAAAAGATAGTCCCCTAATAGTAGGAACTAGTAATGAAGGGAATATTTTAGCTAGTGATATTCCTGCTATTATACATGTTACTAATAAATATATTATTCTTAATAATTATGATATCGTAGTTCTTACTAAAGATAATATTAAATATTATGATAGAGATTTAAATGAAATATATAAGGATATAAAAATATTTAATGGTGATAGTGAAGAAATTAGTAAAAATGGTTATGATCATTATATGTTAAAAAGAAATTAATGAAGAGGGTGAAGTCGTTAAAAGGATATTATCTTTATATACTAAAGATAATAAAGTAGGGGATATATTTAGTATAAAGAAATATAAAAAGTATTGATATTGTAGCTTGTGGTAGTGCTGCTTTTGCAGGGATATATAGGTAAATATTATATAGAGAAATATGCTAATATTAGAACTAATGTCCACTACGCATCAGAGTATAGATATCAAAAGAATTTCTTTTGATAAAGATACTTTAGTAATATTAATATCTCAGTCTGGAGAAACTGCTGATACATTAGCTGCTATGAAATTAGCAAATGAGCATGATATAGATACATTATCTATAGTTAATAGACGAGATTCTTCTATTGCTAGAGAAAGTAAGTATGTAATATATACACCTGCTGGTATTGAAATAGCGGTAGCTACTACTAAGGCTTATTTAGCTCAAGTTATTATTCTAATATTACTTGCTATAAGAATAGTAGTATGGAAGAAGAAGGAATAAGAGAGTTAAAACTTCTTCCTAATATATTTACTAAATATATTAATGAATATAATTATGAAGAAATTTCTAAATTAGTAAGTGATAAGAAAAATATATTTTATTTAGGTAGAGGTATTGACTATTACTTAGCTTTAGAGGGTAGTTTGAAGTTAAAAGAGATATCTTATATTCATAGTGAGGCTTTTTCCTGCAGGAGAATTAAAACATGGTAGTATATCACTAATAGATGAGGATTTTGGTGTTATTGCTATTGTACTTGATAAATCTATTAGTGATAAGACGATAAGTAACTTAAAAGAAGTATCTTCAAGAGGTGCTGAAGTTATTGCTATTACTAATATAGATAAAGATGACTTTTCAACACATAAGATATTACTTGATAATCATAGTGAATTTTTAACTCCTCTTACCGCTATTATACCAATGCAACTTATTGCATATAATACTGCTTTAATTAAAGGCTATGATATAGATAAGCCTAGGAATTTAGCTAAATCTGTTACTGTAGAATAAGAGTATTTGACTACTCTTTTTCTTTTATGCTATAATACTTTCCAAGAAATGGGGTGCTATATGCCAATAGTTAATGGGATGAATAGTGATTATATTAATTATTTCTCTTTATTTGATTATGTGAATAAAATTAAATTGTCTTCTGCAGTGTTAATTGTTAATTATTTTATTTATTCTTTATATAGTGAACTTATGTCCAGTACTAGAATTGAGAATGTTAACTTTGATGTTAAAGAATTAACAAATAAAGACTTGTTCTTTGATACTTTAACTATTAGCAATAGAAGAATACATCTTTTACATAATTTTATTACTGAAGGGAAATGGAACCTAGTTTTGAATATAGAAAAAAAAGAGGTTAATGTTAGCAAAATTAATGATGATGGTACTGAAGATATTTTTTGGCGTGGTGTTAGAGCTAAGGATGTTAATAGGTTTATGAATAATTTTATTAAGATTTTTAAACATAATGGTACTTCTCTTTTATATAGTAATCCATTTTTAGCTAGTAGTTTGATGCATCTTCTATTTATTAGGATACACCCTTATACTGATGGCAATGGTAGAACTTCAAGAATTATTCATAATATTAAATTTACTGAGATGGTAAATAAAACTTTATGGTACTAATTTAAAACTTAGTCCACTTAATTTATCTGAAAGTATTTTACTTAATAAAGTGACTTATGTTAAGAGATTGGATAATATATATTTTGATATGAAACATGATACTAATGAAGATATTAATGCATGGTTTAACTTTATTTTGGATATGGCCGATGAACAATTATTTGTGGCAATTGGAAGAATACCCTCTATTGATAATAGATTTATTGTTAATGATAATGATATTAAAAAGATTAGATTCTATGCGTTTATCTAAGATTAAATAATACTAAGAAATTGGTATTATTTTTTTTGTAAACACTAAGTAAATTATATTGCTTTATTTTTTCTCTATGATATCATTAAGTAGATGATAATAGAGGAGGTAAGTTTTTATGACTGAATTTGATAAAGAATATTTAAGATTACTTAGAGAAATTATTAATAATGGGGTAGAAGTTGAAAACAGAACAGGAATTAATACTTTGAAAATACCTGAATTTCATTTTTGTTTTGACGTAGAACGTGAGTTTCCTATTTTACAAACTAAGCAAATGTTTTATAGACAGGCTGTTACCGAGATGCTTTGGATATGGCAAATGGGCTCCAACGACGTAAGAGATTTACATGAAAGAAATGTACATATATGGGATGAATGGATGGTAGATGATGATGGTATTTATCGTATATATGAGCCTAGTGGTAATTATGATCCTGATAAAGAAGTTGTTGTTATGGATCCACTAAGCACAGGAGTAGATAATCCTTTTGGAGAGTTAAAACCTAAACTTGATAGCGATGGTAAAGTTATGAAAGCTAAAAAGTAGAATAGAAGGTAAGACTATTAAAGTGCTAAATATTATGGTAAGGAATTTGCTTATACTATTGGTACTGCTTATGGATATATTACTAATAGATATAAACATGCTAGAAATTTAATTGATACTATAAAGAATAATCCTACTGATAGAAGAATGGTTAAAAGTTTATGGCAAGATGAATTTTTAAGAACTGCTGTACTTCCATCATGTGTATGGTCTACTGAATGGGATGTTACTGATGGAACGCTTAATTTGTTTGTTCATCAAAGAAGCTGTGATGTACCTCTAGGACTTCCATTTAATATTACACAATATTCTTGCTTCTTAGCAATGATAGCTCAAGTTACTGGTCTTAAAGTTGGAAAACTTAATTACTCTATTAAAGATGCACATATTTATGTTAATCAGTTAGAAGGCGTTAAAGAACAAATAAGAAGAGAAGATAGATATAATGAATTATCTTTATTACCACATGATGAACTTATTAAAATGAAAAAAAGTACTAGAAGATAAACTTAGTTTAATTCAAGATATTAAGAGTGATGAATATAAGAAATTAGATACAGAAAATAGAATTATTGATTTGATATTAGAACCTACACATCCAAAACTTGAATTAAATAAAGATATTGATGACTTCTTTAAATTTGATAATTCTAAAAGAACTTAAAGATGTTAAAGTTAAAAGTTATAAGCATATGGGAAAAATAACTTTTCCTATAGCACAATAGGGGGAATAATATGAAGAGTTTAAGTTTAATTGCCGCAATAGGATATAATAATGAACTTGGTATTGATAATCATTTACTTTGGAAGATACCAGAAGATTTATCCTTCTATAAAAGAATGACAATAGGTAAGAATATTATTATGGGAAGAAAGACATTTGAGTCAATGCCTCCGAAGGCTTTTATTGGTAGAAAACCTATTATACTTACTTCTCATGATATTGATAGTGTTTGTGATGTTTTATGCTTTGACAAGTTTGATAATCTTCTTGAATATATTTATAATACTGATGAAGATTTTATGGTAGTTGGTGGGGCTATGGTATATGAACTTTTATTCCTTATGTAGATGAAATGTATTTAACTGAAGTAGCAGGTGAGTATATCGCAGATACTTATTTTCCTTACTTTGATCCAAATGAATTTGATAAGGAAGAAATTGGTAATTTTATGGATAATGATATTCCTTATGTTAGAAACAAATATGTTAGAAAGAAGGTTAAATAATGGGAAAGCTTATTGTAATTGAGGGCTCTTGTGATGGAGTTGGTAAAAGTCTACAATATAAATTATTAGTAGATAGACTTTTAAAGGATAAAGAAACAGTTGTTACTACACATCATTTTCCTAGTTATGGAACATATCAAGGTAGACCAGTAGAGGAATATTTAAAAGGGTAATTATGGCAAAATATCTAGTTTATCTCCTTATTTTGTTAATAGTTTATATGCTCAAGATAGAGCTATTACTTGGATAACTGGTTTGAAACAAGAGTATGATAAAGGTAATATTATAGTACTTGATAGATATACTACTTCTTCTTTAATATATCAATCTTCTGTTATTGACAATCCTAAGGAAAAAGGAAGATTTTATTAATTATGTTTATGATTATGAATATAATAAAATTGGTATTCCTGAACCTGATTTAGTAATATTTTTACATGTTCCTTTTGAGCTTGCCAGAAGTTTAAAAAATAAAAAAGGACTAATAACGAGGGAGTTAAAAATGATATTCATGAGAGTGACTATGAATATTTAAAAAAGAGCTTCTGATACTTCTATTGATATTGCTAAGAAATACAATTGGAGTTTTATTGAATGTTCTTCAAATAATGAAATGAGATTACCAGAGGATATTCATGAAGATATATGTAAATTAGTAAAAGAGAAATTCTATAATTAGAGTTTCTCTTTTAACTTTTGTCTTGATATAATACATATGTTTTCTATTATATTTTTATAGAAATGCTTATAAATTAATTATAAGAATAATTAATTTGATATTGACTTGAATATTTAATTTATATATAATGTTTAGGTGGTAATACTTATATGGGTGTTCTCTCCTTTTTTAAATTAATTAAGGAAGGAGTGATTTTATGTCTAAGAATAATTTCTTACCTTCAGGGGGGAGGTTATTATTAGATGGAGTTAGTCTTAGCTTTTTGCTTGGATTACTCTAATTACTATTGTCTATATAGTCAGTAGTAGTCGTAAGAAATAAAAAATGAGCACCCTCAGGGGTGCTCCATACAAAAAACTATGGAGAGAACACCTTTTTGAATATAGGTGTTACCCATTTTTATTATGAGTAAATTTTTCTTTCCATATACATTATATAATATATTTTAAAAAATGCAATTATTTAATAAATTAAAATTAAAGTATAATACATATGTTTTCTATTATATTTTTATAGAAATGCTTATAAATAAAGGCTTTATAAACTGATTATAGAAATAATTAATTTAATATTGACTTGAATATTTAATTTATATATAATGGTTAAGTGGTAATACTTATATGGGTGTTCTCTCCTTTTTTAAATTAATTAAGGAAGGAGTGATTTTATGTCTAAGAATAATTTCTTACCTTCAGGGGGAGGTTATTATTAGATGGAGTTAGTCTTAGCTTTTGCTTGGATTACTCTAATTACTATTGTCTATATAGTCAGTAGTAGTCGTAAGAAATAAAAAATGAGCACCCTCAGGGGGTGCTCCATAACATACTATGGAGAGAACACCTTTTGAGACTAGGTGTTACCCATTTTTATTATGGATAAATTTCTCTCTTCATATACATTATATAATATATTTTAAAAAAATGCAATTATTTAATAAATTAAAATTAAAGTATAATACATATGTTTTCTATTATATTTTTATAGAAATGCTTATAAACAAATGGTTTATAAACTTATTATAGAAATAATTAATTTGATATTGACTTGAATATTTAATTTATATATAATGTTTAGGTGGTAATACTTATATGGGTGTTCTCTCCTTTTTAAATTAATTAAGGAAGGAGTGATTTTATGTCTAAGAATAATTTCTTACCTTCAGGGGAGGTTATTATTAGATGGAGTTAGTCTTAGCTTTTGCTTGGATTACTCTAATTACTATTGTCTATATAGTCAGTAGTAGTCGTAAGAAATAAAAAATGAGCACCCTCAGGGGTGCTCCATACAAAAACTATGGAGAGAACACCTTTTGAATATAGGTGTTACCCATTTTTATTATGAGTAAATTTCTCTTTCCACATACATTATATAATATATTTTGAAAAAATACAAGTTTTAATGATTTTAAATATGGACTTTACTATAATATTTTGTTAAAATATAGATAGTAAGAGAGAAAGGGATGATACTATAAATGAAAGATATTAAAGTTATATTTATGGGTACTCCAATATTTGCTTCTATTATATTAGATGAATTGATTAAGAAATATAATGTTATAATGGTTGTTTGCCAGCCAGATAGAGAGAAAGATAGAAAGGGTAATATTATATATTCTCCATGTAAAAAGCTTGCTATAGAAAATAATATCCAGGTATTTCAACCTTTAAAGATTAGAGATGAATATCAAAAGATATTAGATATGAATCCTGATATTATTATTACTGCTGCATATGGACAGATTATTCCTGATATTGTATTAAATTATCCTAAATATGGTGCTATAAATGTACATGGATCATTATTACCAAAATTAAGAGGAGGTGCTCCTATACATCATGCTATTATTAATGGTGATAAAGAAATAGGAGTTACTATTATGTATATGGATAAAAAGAATGGATGCTGGGGATATCATTAGTCAAAGAGCTATTCCTTTAACTAATGATATGAATCTTGATATAGCATATGAAAAACTAGCTATAATAGGAAGAGATTTACTTATTGAGACAATCCCTAGTATTATTAATGGTACTAATAATAGAATTCATCAGGATGAGAATGAAGTTACTTTTTGGTTATAATATTACTAAGGAAGAAGAAAAAATTAATTTTGATGATACTTCTATGAATGTATATAATAAGATTAGAGGATTATCTAGTATTCCAGGAGCTTATGCAATTATTAATAACAAAAGAATGAAAGTATATTCTTCCACTATTAGCGATATTAAGTCTAAAAATTTACCTGGAGTAATTGAGGATATTAGGAATGATGGTATATATGTTAATACTAAGGATTATATAATTAAGCTTACTGATATTAAATTAGAAGGTAAAAAGAGATGCCCAGTACATGAATTTATTAATGGTATTAAAAAAGAAGATTATATAGGAGTTAAATTTGAATGAAAGAAAATGAAAAAGTAGATAATAAAAAAATTAACTTAAAAGAAAAGTGGAATGATAAAAGAGAAAGAGCTAAAAATAGAGCTTATTTTATATGCTATATTTTTTATTGGTGTAATTATTTTTGTTAGAGTAGGTAATAATATTTCTAATAATAATATAAATACTTCTGATAATTTGTTTATATCACAAATAAATGATAATTATAGTTATGATACTAAGGTTAATATTAATGATAATAATTATGAATATATTGGTAAAGTACTTGGATATAATTCTACTATTGAAAAAGAAAGATAGTAATACAGATGAATATTTTTATAAAAAAAGAATGATAAGTATTATAAATTAGATCAAGATAATGGATATGTTTTATCTAATAAGAATGATATATATGATGTTATTAACTATGATTATATGGATATTAATAATATTAAAGAATATATTAAAACTTCTAATAATGATAATGATATATATAAAGTTAAAATTAGTGATATTATTCTTAATAGTAGTAGTTCAGATTATATTACTATTAAAATAGACAATATAAATAACACTATAGAAATTGATTATACTAATCTATTAAGAATTAATGATAATAATATTACTAAAGCTATTGTTAATATTACTTATAGTGATATTAATAAAATTATTTCTTTAGAAGAATAATTATTGATAATTATTTAGATTTATGATATTATTTATATGTAAGGTAAGAAGGGAGGCCCTCACTATGAAAAATATGCTATTTAAAAACGTTAACTCATTGTTAATTGGGGGGGGGCTTGTAAATTCTTATAATATAATAAAATATGTAAATAATAAAGACTATGAAATAACTAATAGAAATATTAGTGATTTTTCATAGTCTTTTTTTGGCGGTGAAGATATGAATAAAAAGAAGATTATAATTATATCAGTACCTGTAATCATATTACTAGTGGGTATATACTTACTTTATAATACTTTTGCTATTAATAATATGACTAATGATAATAATATTTACACGATAAATTTAACTAATGGCAATAATACAATAAATGTTCCTAGCAAAAGTAGTAAGATAGTATATTACAAAATAAATAATACTAATAATGGTACAGTTAAGTATGGAGTAGGTTATAATAGCAATAATATTATAGTTAAAGTATATGAAGACTCTAAAGATCCGGTAACTGGACTTATATCTAGTAATGATAAGTTTGTTAAATTAAAATTAATAAACAATAGTACTAGTAATGATACAGTTACTTTAAGTACAATATTTGGCTATGAAAATGGTGGTAATTTAATAGTTCCTTCAGGAGTTACTCTTGTCACTAAGAAGATAAAAAAAGTTAATACGATAAAAAAATGCTGAGAGTAGTGTTAGTGCCACTTCTAACTTTCTGGATACATCTTTAGTTAGAAATACTATTGAATCTATTACTATAACTAATGATAATATAGTTCCTACTAATGCAATAGGAAGTTTTGATGTATCAAAGAATAATGATGGTACTGTTATGTTATGGTATACAAAAGGAAGTAGTGATAATTTATATAATGTATATATTGGTAGTGAAAGTGGAAAGGTATATGCTCCTATTGGTTGTTATATGTATTTTAGTAATTTAACTAATGCTACTAAAATGGATTTATCTTATTTTGATACATCAAATGCTACATATATGGCAGAAATGTTTAAGAAAAATGGATCAGTGGTTAGTTTGGATTTAAGTATGTTTAATACAAGTAAAGTACAGGGGATGGAACAATTATTTAATGGTTGTACAAAATTAACCTCGGTAGATTTAAGTAGTTTTAACACTTCAAAAGTTACAAATATGAATTATATGTTTAATGATTGTACTAGTTTAGAAAAAATAGATTTGACTAATTTTGATACTTCAAAGGTAACAGATATGAAGTATATGTTTGCTAATTGTAATTCATTAAAAAGTGTTGATTTATCTAGTTTTAATACTTCAAAGGTAACAAATATGCAAAATCTTTTCAGATATTGTACATCACTTGTAGGTTTAAATATAGGCAATTTTAATACTTCAAAGGTAACAGAAATGAGTGGAATGTTTGGAAACTGCGAATCGTTAACAGAATTGGATTTAAGTATGTTTGATACTTCAAATGTGACTAGTATGGGATCTATGTTTACAAATTGTTCTAAATTAAAAAGTGTTGATTTATCTAGTTTTAATCATCAAAAAATACAAGTACGTATCATATGTTCTTTTGAATGTAATTCTCTAGAAAGTATAGATTTATCTAATTTTGATACTTCAAATGTAACCAGCATGAATGGAATGTTTGTAAAATGTAATGCACTTAAAGAGTTAGACTTAAGTAACTTTAATACTTCTAAAGTTACGACAATGCTTAATATGTTTCAGTATTGTACATCACTTACTAAACTGAATATAAGTGGCTTTGATACATCAAATGTAACTAATATGAATAGTATATTTTCTTATAATAATAAACTTGCCTATATTGATATGCGAAATATGACTTTTGGTAGTAATCTTCTTTATGCTAATATGATGTTTTATATGGTACCAAATAATGCTACTATATATGTAAAAAGTAATACTGAAAAGCAATGGATTAATACTAATTATAGTAATTTAAGTAATATTATAGTTACTAGTTAATTAGCAATATAAGTATTTCTGATTACTAATATAGAAATGTTAACAAATTATTAATTTGCTTGTAAATATTTATAATGATATTAAATATGCAAATAATAAGACTATGAAGAATATTTTTTTTAGTAATATTCTTTTCTTTTTTCTTTAATTTATATTATAATAAATATGAAGGAGAATATTATGATTATAACTTCAGTAAATAATGATAAAATTAAAGATATATGTAAATTAAATGAAAAGAAATATAGAGATAGTACTAATACTTTTTGATAGAAGGAGAGCATTTGGTATGTGAAGCTATATGTAGTAATTTACTTAAAGAATTAATACTTTTTAGAAGGCGTTAATATACCTTTTGATGGACCTATTTTATATGTTAATGATAAGGTAATGAAAAAGATATCTTGTGTGGATAGTTATCCTAAAGTTATGGGGATTTGTTATAAAAAAAAAGAGGATGATATAGGCAAGAGAGTATTAATACTTGAAGATATTCAAGATCCTGGTAATCTTGGTACTATTATTAGATCTTCTGTGGCGTTTGATGTAGATACGATTATTTTAAGTAAGAAGTGTGCTGATTTATATAGTTCTAAAGTTATTAGGTCTACTCAGGGTATGATATTTCATATTAATATTATTACTCGTGATATAGAAGATATTATTAAATATTTAAAAGATAATAGTTATACTATATATGGTACTAAAGTAGATGGTGGTAGAGATATTAAAAATATAGATATACCTGAATGTTATGCTTTAATTATAGGAAATGAAGGAAGAGGTATGAGTGATAATATTAGTAAGTTATGTGATGAGTATTTATATATTAAAATGAATGAAATGGTAGAAAGTTTAAATGCAGGAGTAGCTACTTCGATACTTTTTGTATGAGATGTATAATAAGTAATATGGATTATATTAAAATTGGTAAGATTGTAAATACTCATGGTATAAAAGGGGAAGTTAGATTATTATCTAAATTTCCTTATAAGGATAAAGTCTTTGTAAAAGATATGAATATATATATAGATAAAAAATATAAGAAGTTATTAATTCTTATCGAAAACATAAGAATTTTGATATGATTACTTTAGTAGGATATGATAATATTAATGATGTACTTAAGTATAAGGGATTAAATGTATATGTTAATAAAGATGATATTAGGTTAGATAGTAATAAATATTTAGATGATGATATTATTGGTAGTAATGTTATATATAAAGGTATAAATGTAGGTGAGATTAAAGATATAGAAAGATATGATAAGTATAGTTTGCTTGTTATATTAGGTAAGAAGGAATATTTAATTCCTTATAATGATAATTTAATTGATAATATAGATATTAATAATAAGAATGTTTATATTAAAGATATAGATGGTTTATTTGATATTTAGAATTTACAATTGTTTGATATTATATTATAATATTTAGTAGGGTGGTAATGATATATGGTAATAGATGTTTTGACTTTATTTCCTAACATGTATGATAATTTTTTAACAGAGTCTATTATTAAGAGAGCAATAGATAATGGTAAAGTTAAAGTTAATATTCATAATATTAGGGATTATACTGTTTATAATAATAATCAGGTTGATGATTATCCTTTCGGAGGGGGGAGGCGGAATGGTACTTATGTGTGATCCTATCTTTAGAGCTATTGATGCTCTTAAAGATGATGATGCATTTATTATTATGATGACTCCTGGAGGAATTGTTTATAAAGAAAAAGTAGCTTATGATTTATCACAAAAGAAACATTTAATAATACTATGTGGCCACTACGAAGGATTTGATGAGAGAATTAAAACAATAGTAGATATGGAAATTTCTATCGGTGATTTTGTTTTAACTGGTGGAGAAATTCCTTCAATGGTTGTTATGGATAGTGTTATTAGACTTATTCCAGGTGTTATTAATAGTAACTCTCTTACTAGTGAAAGTTTTAATGATAATTTACTTGATTATCCTAATTATACTAAGCCAGTGGAATATAGAGGTATGAAAGTACCAGATGTACTTCTTAGTGGTCATCATGAAAATATAAATAAATATAGGCACGAGAAACAAATAGAACTTACTAAGAAGAATAGACCGGATTTATTAGGGGAGAAGATGCGTAATTATTTTATTAATAAGGATAATAAAACAGGGGAAATTGTATATTTAGAATATGATAAGAATGGTTATAGTGTGTCTCCTAAAGCTAAGAAGAAAGATGATATAGAAGTTAATAAGATTGTTTTTGTTTCACCTGAGCTTACTAGTAAATTACTTAAGAAAAAAATAGATATAAAGATTAATAAACTTCTTAATGAGTATAATACTATAGATGATGACGAAGATGATGATAATGGTAGTAGACTTAGAGATAAACTTAAAGAGGCTGAAAGGCTTAAAATTACTATTTTAAATGAATATGGGAAGTATTTAACTGATGCTTATATTAAACTTACTTTGAAAAAGTTAGAACTTATTATTGATGGTTATCGTAGTAAGTTATATAGTTTAAGAACTAAGAAACAAAAAGAAGTATTTCTTCAAATGTTTAATCAAATAGAAGATAATGAAAAAAAAAAGGGAAGAGGTAGATAAAATGGAATTATTAGATGGTAAAGTGGTAAAGGCTAAATTATTAGAGGATTTAAAAGAAAAAGTAGATAAACTTGATACTAAGCTTGGTCTTACTGTTATTCAAGTTGGAGATGATCCCGCTAGTAGTGTATATGTAAAGCAAAAAGAATAAGATGGCTGAAAGTTTAGGATTTAATTTTAATCATATTAAATTAGATGAAAATATTAAAGAAGATGAACTTTTAAATATAATAGATGAAATGAATAATGATAATAGTGTAGATGGTATTTTAGTACAAATGCCTATTCCTAATCATTTAAATGCTAAGAAGATACAAAATGCTATATTACCTAGTAAAGATGTAGATGGATTAACTGATATTAATATGGGAAGACTAAGTCATAATGTCGATTCTTTAGTTCCTTGTACTCCTATGGGAATTATAGATTTACTTAAATATTATAATATAGATATTAGTGGTAAGAATGTTGTTATAGTAGGAAGAAGTGATTTAGTTGGTAAACCTCTTGCTTCTCTTATGATTAATCATGATGCTACTGTTACTTTATGTCATTCTAAAACTGAAAATTTGAGTTTTTATACAAGGAATGCAGATATTTTAGTGGCTGCTATAGGGAAAGCTAATTTTATTAAAAAAGAAGATGTTAAAGATGGTGCTGTAGTAGTTGATGTTGGGATTAATAGATTAGAAGATGGCAAATTACATGGTGATGTCTTCTTTGATGATGTTAAGGATAAAGTTAGTTATATTACACCAGTGCCTGGTGGTGTTGGACAAATGACTGTGGCAGAACTTGGATATAATACATATAAGGCACATTTTATTAGGGCAAAAGAAGACTAAAAATATAGTCTTCTTTTACTTTTTCCTTTTTTTTGTGATATTATATAGGCATTCAAAAGGGGGAAATTATAATGATATTTTATAATGAAACTGGTGAAAAGATAGATTATCATTTACTTAAAAGGATTGGTGGTGGATCTTATAGTAGGGTATATATGCTACCAAATGATAGTTGTATAAAAGTATTTAAAGAAATTGATAATGGTATTGATAAAAATAATTTAAGTTTTATTAATAATTTAAAACTAGATAATTTTTACCAGATAAATGATTTTCTTTTTTTGATGGTAATAATAATTTTGCTGCTTATACTATGAATTATTATAGACCTTCTAATGATTCTATACTTTTGATGCCTACTATGTATACTCTTGATAATTTGAATACTATTGGTAAATCGATTGGTGTTCTTACAGATAATCATATCTTTATCCCTGATTTACATAGTGATAATGTAATAATAGGGGATAATAATATTACAGTAATTGATACTGATATTTATGCTAAATCTTTATTCTTTGATAAAGATAAATTAGAAGTTAGAAATTATAGAGCTCTTTATTGTCTTTTTAAAATGTTATATAAAGAAGCTTTATATTGTGATTTTAAATATTGTGATGATGATATTGATAATATTAATAATTTATTTGATTATAATAATGCTGATAATGTTAAAATACTTAGAAGATATAAGTATCCAATTGATTATATTAGAAGTACTAGGAGATAGTAAAAGACCTCAGATGAGGTCTTTTTTAGTTTTCTCCTTCTTCTAACATCTTGGTAATTAGTATTCCATATCCTTTTTTAGGATCATCTACTACTACGTGTGTTACTGCTCCTATTATATAGTCGTTTTTTTTTTGAATAATAGGACTACCACTCATTCCTTGGATAATACCTCCTGTAGCTTTAAGTAGTTTTTCATCGGTTACTTCAAATAATATATTTTTACTGGCATTATTATTGATATTTAATTTGAGAATATTGATATCAAAGGCTTCGATAGTATTATCATTTATTACGGTTAATATGGTTGCTTTTTACCTGTAGTTATATTTTCTTCTTTACCTACAGCATATAGTTTTTCTTTGGTAGTTCTTTGGTATATGTACCAAATATACCACTGGTGGTATTTTCATTAATATTACCATATATTTCTTTATTATTGTATCTTGCATTTTTTTCTCCAGGACTACCAATACTACTTCTTGTGACACCGGTTACAGTGGAACTATATATTTTTCCATCTTTTATTTCTAATTTTTGACCAGTATTTTTTTCTATTATTTCATGACCTAAAGCACCAAATAACTTGGTATTTGGATCAATATAGGTTAGGTACCAACGCCGGTGATACTATCTTTTACATATAGTCCTGTCTTATATACGTTATTATCACTTTTATTAATTTTAGTGTCGTAGTTAATTCTTTGTTTCCTCTTTGATAGGTTATGTTTATGCTTTCTTTGTTATTTGATGTTTCTATTACATTTAACATATCTTCAATATTATTAATGTTATTATCATTTATTTTGATAATTTTATCACCGTTTAATAATCCTGCTTCTTTAGCGGGATTTGTATTATTTACTTCATAGGAACCCACTATTATGACACCTTTGGAATTTAATTCAATACCGATATTTTCACCACCTGCTATTATATAATCTGAATAAGCTTTAACGTAATATGGAATAATAGTTAATGAAAGAAGAAGAATAAAGAAACTGTTTTTTATTTTTTTAAAAACATAAAATAACATCTCCTTTAATTAATTTTCACAGACTACATTATTATTATTTACATTAATGATAAAAGTATATAAGTGAAATATTGGTAACTGCTAGAGCCTTGACAAATAAGGACTTTTGATGTATTATATTATAGCAAAAAGGAGATGATAGGATGAATAAAAGTTTTTTTGATAAACAAGTTAAATTAGCTTATGATAATTATAATTATTTCTTTATGAAAATGATTGTTAAAATTTTACAAATTTCTTTAAAGTTAGCTACTGTTTTATTAATAAGTGAAATATTTAATTATACTTTTGTTAATGTTATAGCTCTTATTTATACTATTATTTCTATTTATAGTATGTATGAAACTATTTGTAATTATAAGTATATTATTATGGATATTAAGAATACACTTGGATATGATAATATTTCTTTTGAAGTTGATTTGAATTTTATTAGTAATAATATTTTTAAAGGGACTTGTAAATTATGGAAAATAATTTTTTTGTAGGAAATGTAGTTCATAAAAATAAAAAGGGGAATAATTTGTATAGTGAGAAGATAGTTTTATATACTTGTGATAATGTTTACTTTATTGATTTGCTTACGGATAATACTTATACTACTAATAGTGAAAATAGGGATTATGTTGTTTATGATTCTTTGGTTCCTACTAATAGTGAGGAATTTAGGATTGATTATGATTATTTGCTTATTAAACATAATGATTATAATAATAATAAAATTAAAAGAAAAAAAGAAATTTTTCTTTAAAAAATAAAAAAATTAATTACTAGATATTCTAGTAATTTTTTTTCATATAGTTTAATAGGTGATATGATGAATAATACAATGTTTGCTTTTGTTTTAACTTTTTTGGCTGGTTTTTCTACTATGATTGGTACGATTATTATTTTTTATTTCTAAGAGTAATCCTAAAAAGATAGTTTTAGCATCTTTATCTTTTGCTGCGGGAGTTATGATTACGGTTTCTATAACGGATTTAATACCTGAATCCTTATCCTTACTTAGAGATATGTTATCTGGTATTAAGGCTATGCTTTTGTGTTTTCTGGGAATTATTTTGGGGGTTATTATTTCTATGCTTATTGATTATTATTTACCTTCTAATAAGCTAGATGGGGCTAAGGATAAATCTTTGTATAAGGTTGGTATAATATCTATGCTTGCTATTATACTTCATAATATTCCTGAAGGTATTGCTACTTTTGTAGCTACTAGTAGTGATACTTTGCTTGGTGTGTCTCTTGCTATTGCTATAGCTATGCATAATATTCCTGAAGGTATAAGTATATCTGTACCGATATATTATTCTACTAATAGTAAAAATAAGGCTATTATATATACTTTGGTGTCAGCATTATCTGAACCATTTGGGGCTTTGATAGCTTTTATATTTTTTGAGAAATATTATTAATGATATAATACTTGGTATATTATTTGCTATAATAGCAGGAATTATGTTACAAATTGCTTTTTTGTGAACTTATTCCTACCGCTAGAAGATATAATAATAAAAAATATTTATTTATTTTCTTTTTAGTGGGAGTTATCTTTATGTTATTTAAATTTATTATTTAAAAATGATATAAAGTGTGTTATACTATTTACAGTGGTGATAGTTATGAACGTTTATAATGATTTTCCTAAGAATATGTTATTTGATAAGGAATTAAATGAAGAAGAATTGGAACGTATTAAAAGTGAATATAAAAAGTTACAATCTATTAATAAGATGAAATTAGATAGTAATAGTTATCAATTATATTTGGATAAGAATAATGATGTTTATTTTCCAAAAGGAACTTTAATTTATGGTACTAATGCTAATTTAGATAATATTAAATTTATAAGTAATAATGGTATTTTAGCTTCTGAATTTAATGGTACTACTAATAACTATGGTACTTATTATTCTTCTTTATTCTATAAAACTGATAGGGATATTTTGCTTAAGGAATATGTTAATGATATTGATGATGATAATATGCCTTTTAATAATTGTAATGAGAAGATTGCCTTTATTGTTAATCCTACTAGTAAGATTGGTGGACTTCTATATTATGATTTACTTGATACTAAGTTTGATAATAATCCTATTGTAAGAAATATTATTGATCCTTTGGTTAAAAATGATTTGTGTAAGAAAAGAAATGAACTATCTTTAATATTGGTTGGTGTACCCGCTAATAGTATTAGTGGTATAGTACTTGGAGATAAACTAATTATAGATAAAGATATTGTAGATAAAATTAAGAGGTTATTTCCTAATGCTTATATTATTAATAGAAGAGGTATTATTATTAGAGATAGATCGAATATTATTAAGATAGATGATTTTGATGATATGGCTTATAACTATACTAAAACAATTGTTAGTAATGAACTTCTTGATATAGAAAATGTTAAATTGAGAAAAAGAAATTAAAAATATTATTAGTATTCTTAAGAAAAATACTTCTTATTTTGAGCAAGCTAAAATATTTACTTCTTTAGGTTATAAATTGCCTAAAGGTCTTAGTAGTAAGCTTTCTATAGAAGAAGCTAAGGCGTTAAAAGAAATTAAACATTAATTTGGAGATTATAGCTCCAAATTTTTTTTCTAATGACTATGGCATTAGAAAACGGCGAACAATGGAATGTGAGACGAATAATATATAATTATTTATAAAAAGGGATGACAAACTCTTTTTTTTTTTCTGATATACTTAGATAGTAGAGTAGGAGGATAAGATGAAAAAAAAACTTTAATATGTAGTTTAGATAAACATAATATTTACTATTTAAGTGATGCTAATTGTAGTTTTTATATATTAACTCCTTATAAAGAATTTAATGAAACGAATATTTCTATTAGGTTAAAGAGTAATTATCAGAGTTATGATTTAAGTCGTAATTCTATAGATAATGTTACTAATGAACTTATTAATTATTATAAAAATATTGATAATTATAATATTACACTTATTTTACCTGTGTTTTATGATGATTTACTTCTTAGAATTAGGACAGTTGATGATATGGATATATATCATAAGATGGATAAATATTTGGGTTATATGTTTAATAATGCTTATAAGTTTTTGACTAGTAATAATATTAAGGTTAATAGTAATATATATGTTATTAATAATGATTCTTTTAAGAGATTTACTAATTGGTTTGTTTCTAGATATAATAATCGTATTGAGTATAAAACGATAGTTGATTTAGTAAGGCAAAGTGGTAATTATAGTAGTTATAATATGGTTGAAACACCAAGTATTAATTTTGTGGTAGGAAAGAATAGTGAGCCTAAAATTGAAAAGACAGTTGAAATAGAATCTGAAACTTTTGATAGTTATGCTAAAGATGTTCAGGAGAATGAACCAAAAAAATTCCTATTGAAGCAAGAAAAGAAAGCTCGGGATTTGTATCTTATATTTTATTAGGAGCTATTACTTTTATTGTGTCAATGGCTATGTTATATTTATTTGTTAAATAAAAAAAGATATTAGTTGAAAAAATACTAATATCTTTTTTAACGTAATATATAAGAAAGTATAGCGGTTATTGGAAAAGATAAGGCTACGAATAACATTACGTAAGCGAATATTTTTCTTCCATTAATTTTCTTTTTCTTTTTATTTTTGCTCATTATTACACCTCTATTAATATTATACTAAAAATATGGTATATTTTCAATACTTAATAAATATACTTAAGTGGTGATAATGAATGAATAAGAAAATTAATAATGGACTTGCTATTATACTTCCTAATAAAAGAATTAATTTATTTGCTATATTTATATTAATACTTGGTATTATTTCTGGCTCTATTTTTTTGATTGTACTTAAAGATAATGATAAGAATATGATTGTTGAACAATTTAATACTTTTATTAAAAATGTTAATGAGAATAATATTAATAATTCTTATGCTTTTAGAAATGCTTTATATGAAAATTATATATTTATTATTTTGGTATGGTTACTTGGTAGTTCTATTATTGGTATTATTGTTAATATATTTTTGGTATATTTTAAAGGGATTTATATATGGCTTTAGTCTTAGTAGCTGCTACTGGGTATTTAAATATAAGGGATTAATACTTGGATTTATATATGCTTTTCCTACTATTATTATTAACTTGATAGTTGTTTTAATTCTTTTGGTATATTCTATATTGTTTACTAGTTATTTATGGAAGGTTATTTTTGCTAAGGATAGGAATACTGGTATTAAGAGGTTTTTGAAAAAGTATTTATTTGTTTTACTTATTTGTTTGGTATTGGGTCTTGTTTCTTCTTTCTTAGAAGCTTATCTTGTTCCTTCCATGATTAAACTAGTTATAAAACATTTATTTAATGTTATTTTTATGGTATAATTAGCTAGAGATGAGGGATTTTATGAAAACTGTAGTAATTGGTATGTCTGGCGGTGTTGATAGTTCTGTAGCCGCTATTAAACTTAAAAATGATGGATATAATGTTATTGGTCTTTTTTATGCGTAATTGGGATAGTACTATTAATAATGATTATTTGGGTAATCCTAACTTGGATAATAATATTTGTCCACAGGAGAAGGATTATAATGATGCTTTAGAGGTATGTAAAAAAGATTGGTATTCCGTTAAAGAGAGTGGATTTTGTTCGTGAATATTGGGATTTTGTTTTTACTTATTTTTTAGATGAACTTAAGAAAGGTAGAACTCTAATCCTGATGTTATGTGTAATAAATATATTAAATTTGATTTGTTTTATAAAAAAGCTAAAGAGTTAAATGCTGATTATATTGCTACTGGTCATTATGCTAGAATTATTGATGGTAAACTTGCTAAGGCAGTTGATACTAATAAGGATCAATCTTACTTTTTAGCATATGTTAATAGAGATGTATTTCGTGATGTTCTTTTTTTTCCTTTAGGGGAAATAACTAAACCTGAGGTTAGAAAGATAGCTCATGAATATGGTCTTATTACCGCTGAAAAGAAAGATTCTACTGGTATTTGTTTCATCGGTGAAAGACACTTTACAAAGTTTTTGGAAAATTATTTGCCTAATATACCTGGTGATATTGTAAATATTGATACTGGGGAGATTCTTGGCAAACATATTGGCCTTATGTATTATACAATTGGTCAAAGAAGAGGACTTAATATTGGTGGTACTAAAGATAGATGTTTTGTTGTTAAAAAGGATTTGGATAAGAATATTCTTTATGTAGCAATAGGGGATGAAAATAAGTATTTATATTCTACATCATGTATAATCGAAGATTTTAATTTTTTAACTGATGAAAGACCAAATAAATGTAAATGCAAATTTAGATATCGTCAACCTGATGTGAATACTAAAGTTGAATATTTGGATAATAATATGCTTAAGCTTGATTATGTTAGAACTAAGGCAGTTACTGAGGGACAAGTATGTGTTCTTTATGATGGCGATATCTGCTTAGGAGGGGGAATTATTAAAGAAGTAAAGGAAAATAATTAACAATTTTTCTTTTTTTTTTATTTTGGAAGTAAATTTTACTATTTACATTTTTACCTTGACATAAAATTAGTATACATGGTAAAATATATATAGGAGGTTAGCTAAAATGAATGTTGTTGAAAAAGTTAATCAAATATTAAAACAAGCAAATATTTCAAAAGTTAATTTAGCTAAGTATTTAGGTGTATCTAGACAAATGATTTACAATTATTTTGATGGAGATGATTTGTCAAAGCTTCCTAATGACAAGTGTCAATTACTATATGATTTACTTGATGTTAAGTCTAGTGAAGAGATATTAAATATAAAATTGGATAATGAATATTTACAAAAAGTTAGTAATAAAATGTTTAGTACCAAAAAAATACATCTAAAAAAAGAAGAAGTTATTGAACTTTCTGGTCTTGATAAAGAAGAGGTTAATTTAATAAGTGATATTAGTTTAATGCTTAAGAATATAATTTTAGATAATAAGAGTAGAGAAGGGGAGGCTATTGAAACTGTTAGATATGTTTATAATTTTATTCAGAATCTAAGTACTAATAAAGAACTTAAATATGTACTTGGATATTTCTCAAAGAATTTTGGTTATACTGATCCTAATAAATTTGTTTTTGATGAGAATAATCAATATGTATTTGAAAGTATTATGTATTCTGCGATGACTTTATATTCTAATGGTGGTGCTTCTAGAAGTAGACTTACTGAATCTCATAAAAAATGGGAAGCAATGCTTGCTTCTAAAAAAAAAGAAAAACTTAGTCGTACTCAGGAATTAAATACCGCTAAAATAAGAGCATTAAGAGAACTTGGTTATAATGAGATTGATAAGAATAATGCTAGTGAAGTTTTATCGAAAATAGCGGAAATTATGTCACAAAATTTTTAATACTATCCCCCTACTTTGATTTTTAAATTTAAATAGGGAAGATGATATATAATTTAATTAAATATATATAACTATATTATAGTGTATTTTAATTATAATATGGTTATTTTAATTTATATAGTAAGAAGATATATAATATATTAAATTATTAATACGAAGTTAAATTAATTTATATTAATATTATTTACAAAATTAGTTATAATATTAATAAATTATAAAAATAATTAATATTAGTTATAAATCTATATAATATAAGGATTTGAGGTTAACAACTATCTTACTTTTTAAATAATATCTTACTTCCTATAATTAATATTATGTTAAGTTCTATTTTGAAGGAATAATTAACTATTATTTTTTATTTCCATATATTTACTCTACTTATATTGTATATATTATTATTAATAGTTAATACTACTAATGGAGGTAATTAAAATGAGTAAGAAAAATAAAACTTCAAAAATGAAAATAATTTAAAGTCTAATAATTCTTTTGGATGTAATTGTCATGAAAATGGTTATGAATGTAACTGTCATGAGAATGAACATTCTAGTAAGAATTGTAATGATGATAATAAAGAAGAAGAATAGGGACTCCTACTCTTCTTTTTTAGTTTATTTAATAGGGAAGTAAATTCTTCTTCTATTTGTTTTAGTTTTTCTTTATCTTTGGATTCATATCTGGTTATTATGTTTGGACCGGTATTTGATTTTCTTATTAGGGCAAAGCCATCTGGGTAGATTACTTTGACTCCATCTATTGTATGATATGTATATCCTTTATTTTTTACATACTCCTCTACTCTATCTATTATATTGGCCTTTTTTGAGTCCTCTACGGTTAGTTTTACTTCTGGAGAGGAATAATATACTGATATGTCTTTTAACTCTTCTGAGACAGGTTGTTTTCTTGTTTGAGAGTATTTCTACTAATCTTAATCCACCATATATTCCATCATCATTACCAATGAATTTATCTCTAAAATATAAGTGTCCTGAATATTCTCCTCCAAATGGGTAATCGTTTTCATAAGATATTTTTTTGGTATATGAGTTTCCGGTTCTTGTTTCTATTGGTTCAATGCCTAATTTTATTAGTTCATCTTTTATTACGTTAGAACATTTTACGTCGTAGAAGCCTTTCTTATTTTTTACTTTATTATAGATGTTACGCCATATTATTACCATATATTTATCTATTGGAATGTACTTTCCTTTTTCGGATACTACTCCTACTCTATCACCATCTCCATCAAAAGCTATACCACAGTCTGCATGTACTTCTAATACTTTTTTTTTTTTAAATCTTTAAGATTTTCTTCAACAGCAGGATCTGGTATATGGTTAGGGAAATTTCCATCAGAAGTATCATATAGTGGTATATATTCGATATTTTTATTTGATATGAATATGTCTTTTTTGCTATTATACTAGTGGTTCCATTACCACAATCATATACTACTTTTATTTTATTTTCTCCTAAAGTAATGTGATTATTTATCATTTTTATATAGTCTTCTTTAATATTATAGTTTGATATAGTACCTTTTCCTTCGGCATATATTCCATTTATTATTACATAGTATAGAATCTAATACTTCTTTACCAAAACAGTTATGTATACCATTATAACTCATTTTAAAGCCATTATATTCTTTTGGATTATGACTTGCTGTTACCATGATACCACACTTTATATTTAGTTTGTCCCATGCGTAATAATACATAGGAGTGGTAACTAGTCCTAATCTTACGACATTAACGCCACTATCAGTAAGTCCTTTTACTAAGTTTTCTTCAATTGTTTTAGAACTTATTCTATTATCGTATCCTACAATCATTGTATCTTTTCCATAACTTAGTAATTTAGTAGCAAAGGCTCTTCCTATATGATATGATACTTCTTCATCAATATCTTTTTTCCCATATTCCTCTTATATCGTATTCTCTAAATATTTCTTTATTTAATTTCATTTTAATCTCTCCTTTTATATAATTCGTAATTTTCTTTTTATTATATCGTTTGATACGTTTGTATATATTTGGGTAGTAGTTATACTACTATGACCTAACATTTCTTGAATAGTTCTTAGATTGGCTCCATTATTTAGTAAGTGAGTAGCAAAACTATGCCTTAACATGTGAGGTGTTATATTTTATTTATATTTTTTTCTTTAGCTATATTTTTTATTATTAGAAAGAAGCCTTGTCTTGTTATATTTTTTTCCATGATTATTTAAAAATACATTCTCAGTATAATAACCTTTTTTTCATGCTATTTCTATATTCATTTATATATTTTTTTTTAGATATTCTATAGCTATTTCTCCTATTGGAATTATTCTTTCTTTTTTTTTTCCTTTACCTAGACATCTTACATAACCATTATCTAAGTCTATATTATTTAGCTTTAAATCTACTAATTCACTGACTCTTAAGCCTGATGAATACATTAGTTCTAACATAGCTTTATTTCGATAATCGAATGGGGTATTTAGTTTTATGTCTAATAAGTTATCTACTTCTTCTATTGTTAATATATTGGGTAATTTTCTTCGTAATCTTGGATTTATTATTTTACTACTTATATTTTTTTATTTTATATTCTTCACTTAAATATTTATGAAATAGTTTTATTGATACTATTTTTCTTATTATTGAAGATGTTTCATAGTTATTATTATCTAGATATTTTAGATAATTTGTTATGTTTTGATATTCTATATCTAGGGCAGTTTTATTTTATTATTTTCCATATATTCTAGATATTTATAGATATCTTCTATATATGATGATACTGTTGTTTTTTCTTCTTTTTGTTTTTACTGTAAGAAGATATATTTGATATTTTTCTAAGATATCTTTATTATTTTTATTTAATTTTAGATTATCTATTTTTATCATTTATTACTACCCTACTTTCATATTTATTATAACATTATTAGTATTTTTAGTAAACTTTATGACATTAATTTTACATTTTATATCCTCTTAAGTCTAAGGTCTTAAGAGGTAAATTATAGACTTGAGTCTATAATTTAAATATTTTGAGAAAATAAAACAGTTAGATTGATTGCCAAACTGTTTTATTTTCTTTATTTAATTTTTTTCGATTCTATTTAATACATATTTTTTTTCATTTGGATATTTAGTATAAAAAGTCATTATGGATACTCCTATATCATTACATATTTTTTGACTTTTAAATCTCTATCTTTTCTTTTACGCTGATTATGTGTTTCGTCATTTATTTCTATTAATAATAGTAATTTTTATAATCTTTAGTGAAAATTGCAAAATCTATATTTCTAAATAATTCATTATAGTATTTGTTATTATTCATTTTTTTTTTACTATTGAAGCTAGATTTAATTGTGGTACTATTATATATTCGTCTTCTAAAGTCTTTAATATTTGATAAAATTTATACTCATAAGCAGTCATTAATGGTTTTAGCATGTATATGGTTTCTTCTTTTTTTGGCCTTTGGTTTTGTTTCTTTTTATTATTCCTAAAAAACTAATATTTTATATATTATATTCATTTTATTACTCCTATCACATTATATACAATTATAATATTTTTTTAATTTTGTTTTCTTTTTATATATAATATATATGTAATAATCTTTATGCTGAAACCATTTTTGTTAACTATTAGTTAATAAGTAACTAGATTATTTATTACTTGTACTATTGATTAAGTTTAATATAAACATAATGGGCCAAAACATTATTTGAAATATTAGTTTGAAAGTATATTCTATTAGTTTAAATGGCCAGATTAATAATTTTATTAACATATATATCTTCCTTTCTTATATATTTATAATATCATACTTTGATTACTTTTACAAATGATTAAGATGTGTATTTTATATTTACTTTGTTATATAAATAAGTTATAATAAATTAAGAAAGAGAGTTGATATAAATGGATAAGTTAATAAGAGATGCTTTAAATAAGGAAATTAAAGGCAAAATGATAATATTGAACTTATTGCTAGTGAGAATTATGTATCTAAAGATATTTTAGAACTTCAAGGTAGTGTTTTTACTAATAAGTATGCTGAAGGTTATCCTTCTAAAAGGTATTATGGTGGATGTGAAAATGTTGATGTTGTTGAGGAGTTAGCTATTTCATATGCGTGTGAATTATTTAATTGTAAATATGCTAATGTTCAACCTCATAGTGGTAGTTCTGCTAATATGGCTGTATATAGAGCCCTTCTTAATAAGGGTGATAAAGTTATGGGGATGAATCTTTCTGATGGTGGTCATCTTACTCATGGTCATAGTCTTAATTTTAGTGGTATTGATTATGAAATTGTTGATTATAGGGTTGATTCTGATACAGGATATTTGGATTATGATAAGGTTAGAGAGATTGCTTTAAAAGAAAAACCTAAAATGATAATAGCGGGTGCAAGTGCTTATTCTAGAAGTATTGATTTTAAGAAATTTAGAGAAATTGCTGATAGTGTTGGTGCTTATTTATTTGTTGATATGGCTCATATTGCTGGGCTTGTAGCGGCACATTTGCATATGAATCCTCTTGATTATGCTGATGTTGTTACTTCTACTACTCATAAAACTTTAAGAGGCCCTAGAGGTGGTATTATTCTTACTAATAATGAGGATATAATTAAAAAAAATTAATAAGACTATTTTTCCAGGTATTCAAGGTGGTCCTCTTATGCATATTATTGCTGCTAAAGCTGAATGCTTTTATGAAGCATTACAACCTTCGTTTGTTACTTATCAAAAACAGGTGTTAAAAAAAATATTAAGGCTTTAAGTGATTATTTAATTAGTAAGGGCATGAAAGTTATATCTGGTGGTACGGATAATCATTTGATTTTACTTGATGTTTATAATTCTATTGGTATTACTGGTAAAGAGGCTGAAGCTATTTTGGATAGTGTTCATATTACGGTTAATAAGAATACGATTCCTAATGAAACACTAAGTCCCTATGAAGGCTAGTGGTATACGTATTGGTAGTCCTGCTATGACTACTAGGGGTTTAAAAGAAGATGATTTTGTTTTAATTGGTGATATTATTTATAATGTTCTTAATAATTATAGTGACGATAGTGTTTTAGAGAAAGAAAAAATGTAGAGTACTTAGTTTAACTAGTAAATATAAGATGTATGATTAGGTGATAATATGGAAGAATTATTAGCGGTAAAATTAAGACCTAAATCTTTAGAAGATATTATTGGTCAGGAACATTTAGTTGGTAAGGATAATGTTATATATAATTTGGTTAAGAATAAGAAGTTATTTTCAATGATTTTATATGGTCATCCTGGTATTGGTAAAACTAGTATTGCTACCGCTATTAGTAATGAACTTGGTGTTAGATATAGGTGTCTTAATGCTGTTGTTAATAATAAAAAAGGATTTTGATATTGTTATTGAAGAAGCTAAATTATATGGTAGTATGATTTTAATTGTGGATGAAATTCATAGACTTAATAAGGATAAACAGGATATATTACTTCCTTATTTGGAATCTGGTATTATTACTTTGATTGGGATGACTACTGCTAATCCTTATCATGCTATTAATCCTGCGATTAGAAGTAGATGTCAGTTATTTGAACTTAAGGATTTAACTACTAATGATATTATGAAGGGTATTGATAAGGCTGTTTCTTCTAATTATTTAGAGGAATTGACTATAGATGATGATGCTAAAGAATATATTGCTATTTTAGCAGGCAGTGATCTTAGATTTGCTTATAATTTACTTGAGGTGGCTTATTATAGTGCACATGATAGGCATATTACTATTTCTGTAGTTAAGAAGATTAGAAATAGAGCTAATAGTTATAGTGATAAAAATGGTGATGGATACTATAATGTTATTTCAGCTTTTCAAAAGTCTATTAGAGGTAGCGATGTTAACGCTTCTCTTCATTATTTGGCTAGACTTATTGAGAGTGATGATTTGGATATTATTACTCGTAGATTATCAGTTATTGTCTATGAAGATATTGGACTTGCTAATCCTAGTATGGGACCCAAAGTAGATGCAGCGATTAACTCGGCTTTAAGACTTGGACTTCCTGAGGCTAGAATACCTCTTTCTGCTATTGTTATTGAGCTTGCTTTATCTCCTAAAAAGTAATTCAGCGGAAACGGCTATTGATCTTGCTTTAAATGATGTTCGAAGTGGTAATGTATCTGATGTTCCTAATCATCTTAAGAATCCTTCTAGTGATTATAAATATCCTCATAATTATAAGAATGATTATGTAAAACAACAATATTTACCTGATAGTCTTATTGATAAAAAAATATTATTATCCTAAAGAAAATAAGAATGAAAAAATGCTTAAAGATATTATGGATAAATTAAGTAATTTATAAAAGGAATACTATTTTTGTATTCCTTTATTTCTTTATTATATCTTGTAATATATAATTAGCGGCATATATACCAGCTACTGAAGGTACGGGCATCATTGAGGCTATTACTTCTTTATTTGTGTTATTTGGTTTTTTCTGAAGAGAATACACACATAACTTTTCCTCTTATTTTTTCATCTTTGATATATTTTCTTAGAGATTTAGCTATTGGATCATAACTTGTATCTTTTATATCACATATTTTTATTTTTTGTTATATCTAATTTTTTACCCATACCACATACTGTTAAGAGATTTATATTTTTTTTCTTTACATAGTTTTATTAATAATTTTTTTTACGATAACAGTATCACAAGCATCTATTATATAATCATATTCTTCTTCAAATAATATATTTATATTATCTTTAGTTATTTTTTCATTTATTTTCTTTTACTTGGATATCTTTATTTATTTCTTTGATTCTTTTTTCCCATTCATTTACTTTATAATTACCTATATTATTACTATTTGCTATAACTTGTCTATTTATATTAGAGTAGTCAATTTTATCATAGTCTACTATCGTTATATTTTGAATACCACTTCTTACAAGGGTGTTCGATGGCATAGCCTCCTACTCCACCAGCACCTAATACTAAGATGTTTTTTCTTTTTATTTTGTTTAGACTATCTTCTCCAATTAAGGCTAATGTTCTTTCATACATTTTATTTCTCCTTATATATTGGTACTTTTTCTTTAAATTTATCATTTAAAATGGTTATATCTTCATCTTTTTAGATTGTTTTATCTACTATAAGAGCTCTATTTTTATTTATATATAGATAGAATGAGTCTTTTGTATTTATTACTTTATATAGTTTATCATAATCTATATATTCTTCTTTATCTGTTGTTATTTGGAAGTTGTTTTTTTTTGAATATATATTTTATTTTGGTATTTATGATATTATCTTTTTTATTTTGGATTCTTTTATAGTTTATATTTGGTAGCATATTGGTATTTAATTCTAGTATACCAAATAAGGCAAAGATAAAGGCTATAAAGTCTAACCAAGTATTATATTTAGAATTTATAAAAAAGTAAATTATTAGAATGGCTATTAGTATATTAATTAGTATTCTAGTAGTTTTTATTCTTTCAAAGTAATATATTTTTAAGAATGTTTTTATTTTTTCTTCACTATATGTAGTGGTCGTTTTTATTTCTTTCATTTTTACACCTCTTACATATATTAGTATAACATAAAAATATAATAAAAAAAAAGACCCAGATGGACCGACTCTGCAAGATAAAACCCGCGGCGTACTGTCACAGGTGGGTCAGCACAACAAAGTAATTAGGATCCTTACTTATAAGCAAGTATTCAACACATAAATTGTATTAGCTCCCTATTAATATCTTTAGTCGGTTTTATACTAAAGATGTCGTATCCTCTAGGTAATTTAATTATATCATAGTTATATATTTTTTTCTCAATATTTTTTATATAACTTTACATTTATTTCTTTTTCTTTTAAGATATATGTAGTATTATCTTTAATTGTTTCTGGAGTTATGATTAATTCACTATAAACTTCTGGATTAGAAGCTATTTCAAATGAAGCATAAGATAAGGCTGCTTCTATTATTGAATCTAAACTACGAGCACCAAATCCTTTTTTTCTCCGCTGATGAGGCTATTTCATTTATGGCTTCTTCAGTAATTGTTAATTCTATTCCTTGCTTTTGTAGGAACTTTTGATTTGTTTGTAGGGCACTATTTCCTGATTTTATAATTCTTATATAACTATCATGATTTAGTTCATTCATTTGTACTATAACTGGGAATCTTCCTATTAGTTCTGGTATCATACCATTTTTAATAAAATCCTCAGTTGTTAAATCTTTGTATTGTTTTGGTTTACTCTTTTTGCTCAAAACCTACTACTTTATCAGGAATTAGTTCTATACGAGACCAGCTTCCCATACCTACTATCATTAATTTACTTGTATCGAAAGTATATTTTCTGCTATGCCACATTATATCGTATTTTCCGTCTTCAACTATTTTTAATAATGCTTCTTGGACATCTTTTTTGGTTTACTTGACTTTGTGTTTTGTTTGTTTCAGATAATTTATCTAATTCGTCAATTATTAATATTCCTTTTTCGGCTTTTTCTAAGTCACCATTTGTGATATCTAGTAGTGATTTTAACATTTCTGATACATCTCTACCTACATATCCTGATGCGGTATATTCTGTTGCATTGGCTATATAGCATGGTATGTTTACATTTTTTTTGTTAATTGTCTAAATATTTCTGTTTTACCAACACCAGTGCTACCGTTTATTAAAATATTTCTTGATTTGTTAGTGGAAAAATTATTGTATTGTTTCCATATGGCAGTTAGTATTTTTTTGATAGGTTCATTTTGATCAATTACATTTTTAGTTATTTCAGTATATAACTTATTGACATTGATATCTATTTTGTTTTCTTTTTCTTTATTTGTTACTTGAAGTTTTGTTTGGTTTTCATTTTTTGGTTCTTCTATTTGTTTTTCATATGTTATTTTTATACCAAATTCTTCTTCTATTTCTGAAAATACTTCAGGATAATATGTTATATAGAAAACTAAAATATCTCTATCTAAAAAAAATACTTTCTTTACTATATTTGTCTTTATCATAGAAGTTAATCATTGGTGTACATTCGTCACTAAATTGATTTAACTTATATTTGTATTTTTTTGCAAAATGTAATATTAATGCTTTTATAACTGCTGGTGGTAATAATGGGAATTGCTTATTGTATTCTGCTAAGCTTTTTCTAGCGGCAAAACCATAAGTGTTACCTTCAATTATATGATGATATGGTGTACCATGTTCATCAATTAATTCTTCTTCTTCGCCATCATATGTTCCTATTACCACTTTATATGGTACATATTCTAAAGTTCCATAATTTCTTTTTTAATTTGTATATTATTGCTATATCTTTTACTTCTTCTGAATTATTCATAAATCCCCCTACTAAAATTAATCTCTAATTTTTTATATGTGTTTCTCTTAGTTGTTTTTCAAATACTTCATTTGGGCAGCCCATCATTTGGTCGGAACCATTAGCTCCTAATGGAAAGGCTACCATTTCCCTTATATTCTCTTCGTCTTGTAAAAGCATTAGTATTCTATCTATACCAGGAGCCATTCCAGCATGGGGTGGAGCTCCATATTGGAAAAAGCAGTATATAGACTTCTAAATTTGTTTTCTACGTCTTCTTCGGTATATCCTGCTAATTCAAATGCTTTTTTCATTATTTCAATATTATGGTTTCTTACGGCTCCTGAAGCCATTTCGTAGCCGTTACATACAAAGTCAAATTGATGAGCTACAACATTTTCCATATTTTCTTTTGTTAAAGCTTCTATACCACCTTTTGGCATACTAAATGGATTGTGTCCGAAATCCCAAGTGTTTTCTTCTTCATTGTATTCATACATTGGAAAATCATTTATGATACAGAACTCAAATTTGTTTTTTATTTATTAAGTCTAATTCGTTACCTAGTTTGGTACGTAATAGACCTGCTAATTTATCTATTTTATGTTTGTTATCTGCTAGAATAAATAGTGCACTACCTTTATTTAAATGACATTTTTCTATTAGTTCTTTTTCTTAAATCATCAGTTAAAAATTTATCAATTGAAGACTTAAAGGTCATATCTTCATTTACTTTTATATATGACATACCAGTAGCTCCTAATGACTTTATGTATTCTTCTATTTTTTTATACCATGAATTTGACTTATCAATATTATCTACTTTTTATTCCTCTTATATTTAATGTTTTAAATGGCTCAAAAAGTACTTTTTGATAATATTGTTGTTAAGTCTTCTATTAGTAATGGATTTCTTAGATCAGGTTTATCTGAACCATATTTTAACATTGCTTCTCTATATGGTATTCTTCTAAATGGTCTTGGAGATACTTCTTTATCACTGAAATGAGTAAATATATTATAGAAGATTTTTTGTCCTACTTCATATACATCTTCTTCATCAACGAAAGACATTTCTAAGTCTAATTGATAAAATTCACCATATAATCTATCACTACGTGGATCTTCATCTCTAAAACATGGGGCTATTTGGAAATATTTGCTAAATCCTGAGCACATTAATAATTGTTTGAATATTTGAGGTGCTTGAGGTAAAAGCATAAAATTTACCTTTATATTTTCTTGATGGTATTATGAAGTCTCTAGCACCTTCTGGAGATGATGCTGTTATGATAGGAGTTTGAATTTCAGTAAAATTCATATCTTTCATTATTTTACGCATGTAGTCTAATACTTTTTGTTCTAAATAGTATTTTGTCATGTACTTCAGGATTTCTTAAGTCTAAATAACGATATTTTAGTCTTGTATCTTCAAAGGCTTCTTTGCTATGATTTATTTCAAATGGTAATACGTTATTTGCTGCTCCTAAAAGTTCATATGATGATATTAATACTTCTACTTCACCAGTTTTCATGTTTGGATTTGTCATACCATCGGCACGATGTCTTACTATTCCTGTTGCGGTAATGGTACTTTCTCTTGTTAAGGTACTAAATTTGTCTATTTCTTCGCTTATTAATTGAATAAGTCCTGTTTCGTCTCTTAGTGTTAAGAATACTAGACTTCCTAGATTTCTTATTTGTTCTACCCATCCTGCTACTTTTATTTCTTCGCCGATGTTTTCTTTTGTTACTTCGCCACAATAAATTGTTCGATATTTATTTTTCATTTTATTCCTTCTTTCATAAATAAAAGCACATTAAATGAAACTATAGGGACGGATTATTATTCGCGGTGCCACCCTACTTCACTTAATGTGCGCTTTTGTTAGTTTTATATCGGAAACTATCCGTTCTATCTTTTGTTACTACTTGTCACTAATAGTAATAGAAACTATAATTATTATATAATTATTACATTTGATTGTCAATTGGTTTAAATATTATTTTGATATTTATTTGATTTTTTTTCTTACTTTTTATGTTTTCTAAAGATTTAATATCATTTTCTAAAATACTAATATAACTTTTCATTATACTATTTGTATTTTCTTCTAAAGTTTTAGTTATAGCATTAGCGTTGTAATTATTATTTTCAAATGATGTTATTATGTTAATTGTATCATTTATATGTTTACTACTTTTAGATACATAAGAATATATTTTTAATATTTCTTTTTCACTTAATGTATTTATTTCGTCATTACTTAATGTTCTTTGATATAGTTTTGTGAAATTATCTACTAGTTCTTTCTTTTCTGTATCTTTTACGATATCTGAATTTAAGATATATACTAAATAGGTAATCATATGATATTCCGCTAATAATAATGTATCGTCTTTTTCTTTTCCTCGATTACGATACTCATACTTTTATATAATTTGCATAGTTTTGCTGGTGATATATATTTTAAGGCATTCTTTAAGTATTTTATATTTTCTTTTTGAATGATATTTTTTTTTTCTTCTCCTTTTTACTATTATATTAGAATTCATATTTATAAATAAGTCATTAAATAATTCATTATTATTTACTCTTTCCATAATTTCTCCTCACTGCTATATAATATCATAATTTTTTAATTATTTCAATAAGAATTATTTTTTCTAATGACCTTGGGCATTAGAAAACCTAGAGTGACTACAGGTACGAAAGGCAAAAAGAAAAAGAAACAGTTATTTTTCGAGCATTATTGTTATTGGACCATCGTTTATAAGGGATACTTTCATATCTGCTCCAAAAATTCCCGTTTCTACTTTAATATTTTCTTCTTTTAATTTGTTATTAAATTTATCATATAGTAAGATTGCTTTATCACCACTTAAAGCTTTGATGTAAGATGGTCTTCTTCCTTTTCTGGTATCAGCATATAATGTAAATTGGCTTATGGATAAAATACTACCATTTACATCTATAAGACTTTTATTCATGACACCATTTTCATCATCGAATATTCTTAGATTTATTATTTTATCTACCATATAATCTATTTCTTTATCGGTATCACTATCTGTAAAACCCACTAATAACATTAAGCCTTTGTTTATTTGCCTACTATTTTGTTGTCTACTTCTACACTTGATGACAATACTCTTTGGACTAATACTTTCATTAGTTCATCTCTCTTTCTACTTTTTCAATGAAGTTTAAATTTAATAAGTCATTCATGAATTTTTCTAATTTTTCTTTGTTTTCTACTAATACTGTCATACTGTATACTTTAGTACTGCTTTTGTTTATAGTAGATATGCTATCTATTATTATGTTATTGGCGGATGCCTTGGTTATTATGTCTAGTAGATTGTCATATGCACTAGTATATATTAAGATATCTGAACTGTATTTCTTTGATATGTTATTATTCCATTTAACATTTATTAATCTTTCATCAATATCAATTATATTTTTGCAATTACTACGATGAACTGTAATTCCTGAACCTCTGGTAATATATCCTATTATGTTATCTCCAGGTATTGGCTTGCAGCAGCCACTTAGATTAGCTTTGATTTCAGCCATGCCTTCTACTAAAACATCGTTATTTTTTATACTTGTCTCTTTATGTGAATTGTTTTCATTTATTTTAGTGGCTAAATCTGGTTTTCCTTCATCTTTTTTGTTTATTATTTTTATTATTGATATTGGAGTATGTTTACCTAGACTAATATCTACATATAATTCATCTATATCTTTAAGCTTTAGCTCGTTTAGTATTATATCAATATTTTTATTAGATAAAAATTCATTTATACTTATATTTTCTTTTTCTTAATTCTTTTTTCTAATAATTCTGATCCCTTTTCGATATTTTCATCTTTTTCTAATTTACTATAATATGATTTAATTTTGTTTTTTAGCTCCTGAAGTTACTACAAAGGATAACCAGTCTTTACTTGGCTTAGAAGCTTTGTTAGTATTAACTTTGATTATATCACCAGTGGATAGTTTGTAGTCTAATGGAACGATATTATCATTTACTATGGCTCCAATAATTCTATCCCCTACTTCACTGTGAACTTTATAGGCAAAGTCAACAGGAGTTGAACCAGTAGGTAATTCTATTACATCTCCTTTTGGTGTATATACATATATAACATCGTTTGATAGTATATCTTTTTTTTACTGAAGAGACAAATTCTTCTGATGTGTTGGAATCTTCATTTAATTCTATTATGTTTCTAAATATTTGTAGTTTTTGTTCTGTGGCGTCTTTTATACTCTTTTTTCACCATTTTTATTTTCTTTATATGACCAATGGGATGCTATACCATACTCTGCTATTTTGTCCATTTCATATGTTCTTATTTGTATTTCAAAAAGTTGTCCATCAATACCAAAAACTGTTGTATGTAAGGATTGATATAAATTTGTTTTTTGGCATAGCTATATAATCTTTAAATCTTTTTGGTACTGGTTTATATTTTGAATGTATTAAGCCTAATGCTAAGTAACATTCTTGTTCAGTATCTACGAATACTCTAAGGGCTAATATATCATATATATCATCAAATTTTTTACCCTTACATAGTTTATTATATATACTATAAATACTTTTACTACGACCTTTCATTTCATGAGGAATGTTATGCTCAGTAAGTAAATCAGATACTTCATTCATCATTTTACTTACCGCTGCATCACGTTCAGTCTTTTTTTTTAAGTTTAGTTTTTCTACTATATCAAAATATGCTTCTGGTTTTAGATAACGAAGCGATAGATCTTCAAGCTCACTTTTAATTTTATAGATACCAAGTCTATGGGCTACTGGAGTTAATATTTCTAATGTTTCTTTGGCCTTTCTTTTTTCTGTTTTTCTTCGGATAATACATCTATAGTACGCATATTATGTAGACGATCCGCTAATTTTATTATTATTACTCTTGGGTCTTCGGATAGTCCTACGAGAATTTTTTCTTTGATAAGCTGCTGAAGCTTCGTAATCTGATGAAAAGTTTAGTCTGTTTATTTTGGTAACACCATTTACAAGTAAAGCTACTTCTTTACCGAAAAGGCCTTCTATTTCTTCATATGTAGCATCAGAATCTTCGATGGTATCATGAAGAAGAGCCGCTGCCATACATGGTGCATCAGCAGATATTTCGGTCAATATTAATGCAACATTAAGGGGATGTAATATATAATCATCTCCAGATATTCTTTTTTTTGACCAAAATGTTTTTTCTCGGCATATTCATATGCAGACCTAACTAATTTTATATCTTCTTTGTTATTATTGTATTCTTTAAACTTATCAATAAGTTCATCAATGGTAATATATTTTGTTTTAGTACTCATTATTTCACCTTCTTATTTAACTATTATAAGAGGAAAAATACTTTCCTCTTATAATTAACAATTAACACCTTTTAACTTTTAATTCTTCTACTTCATCTAATTTCTTTTTTTCTTTTTTAGGTTTAGTTATTCTTCTAGACTCTAGTATTAACCATAATTGGTTAGATACATATATTGAAGAGAAAACACCAGCTATAAATCCTACTAATAAAGCTAAATTGAAGTTTAATATTTCACTTGCTCCAAAAATTATTAAACAAATTATTGGAATTATAGTTGTTATAGTAGTCATGATTGATCTAAAGAAAGTTAATCTTACAGAATCGTTTACGATATCTTTTAGTTTTTCTTTATCAATATTTTTTCTGTTTTTTTATAATTTCTTCTTATCATATCGAATGTTACAATAGTATCATTTATAGAGTATCCTATAATGGTAAGAAGAGCCGCTATAAAGATGGAATCTATTTCTAATTTAAATACTCCAAAGAAAATAGTTGTTATTAATACGTCGTGAAGTAATGCTGCTATACCTGATATAGCATAATTAAATCTAAATCTAATACTTACATACGCTGTTATACCTAGAAAGGCTACTAATACTGCTATGATAGCATTTTTAATTAATTGTTTCTTTACTAGGTCTGATACTACATAGATATCTGCACTAGTATTATATTCTTCTTCTAGTTTTTCAGATAATTCTTTTTACTTCATCTTTATTTAGTTTTTTCTTTAATTGTTATAGTAGTTGAATCTTTAGTACTATTAATTTTATCGATAGTATATCCTTCTAATGATACTTTATCAGTTGTATTTACTGTTATACTAGTACCTCCAGTAAAATCTACTGCAAAATTAAATCCTTTTATTAGAGAATATGTAAGTCCTCCTACTATGACTATTAAAATTATTGGAAGCATAATTTTTCTTGAATTTACAAAATCTAATTTTTTTGAATGGTATTCTTACTTTTTAGCAGGAATTATTTTCTTTTTAGGTAATCCTATAAATAAATTTATTTTATTATCAAATACTCCACTCTTAGCAAATAATAGTATGACATATTTTTCTAGGTATACTAGGATGGCTATTGTTAAAATAATATTTATTATTAACATTGTTGCGAATCCTTTTACTGAACTTTGTCCTAAAATAAATAGTATTACCGCTACTATAAATGTTGTGATATTAGCATCTAAGATACTTGAAAGGGATTCCTCATTACCTAACTTTACAGCTTTTTCTAATGGAACACCAATTTTTAATTGATCCTTTATTCTTTCAAAAGTTATAATTGATGCATCTACTGCCATACCAATTCCTAATAACATGGCTGCTATACCTGGTAATGTTAATGTTCCTTGTATTAGATAGAATACTAGGAATGATGCCATTGTATATAGCATAACAGCTACACCTGCTATAAAAACCACTGAAATGGTATAAAAGTACAAGTGTTAGTATTACAAAGCATATACCAATAATACCGGCTATTAAGGTTTTGTTTAATGATGCTTCACCATAAGTAGCTTCAACTGTTCTTGAAGATATTTCAGTTAATTTGGTTGGTAGAGATCCTGAATTTATTAATTCTACTAATGATTTGGCTTCTTCTTCAGTGAAATTGCCTTGAATTATAACATCTGATGAAAAGGCTTGTGATACTCTAGCTGCACTTAAACATCTTGATGATGAT
>VOFC01006571.1_pt1 | contig 55824 bp, 105 predicted proteins | sample 5384161 | NCBI WGS metagenome assembly VOFC01 (sample SAMN12384722, study PRJNA508395) | human gut metagenome | isolation source: healthy gut B | host: Homo sapiens | reverse complement strand
TGTCGATAGACTGCTCAACGGTCGGAAACCACCTTGACCAGCGTTTTTTGATACTCGTCACAAATGCAGCATTTTCCACGCGGCACTGCCCACGCCAGCGCAAAAATCCGGTCAAGGTTCGTCGTTGCGCACAACACAAAGACATACTTGTACTGCCGCAAATACGCTTTCACACGTTTTTGCAGGTTCCACTCCGTCACGACCTCGTGTTCAGAGCGAGAAACGGTCGTTCCCTCCGTGACAACCACATCGACCTTTCCAATGCGTCTGTCCAGAATCTTGTCCATGACATTGCCGCGCACGCCGTGCAGCCGGAAATCGCCGGTATACAACAGCCGCTTGCCGTCCGCTTCGATCAGGAACATATAGCTGTCACACGCGGAATGGTCGATACAGAATGGTGTGATCTGAATGTCACCGATCAAAAACGGCTTGCCGGGAGAAAAGGCTTGAATGGTTTCGATGCGCCTGCAAAGCGCTTCATTCTTTTGCCCGCCACGATCTGCGGACAGGCGCATGATATCCTTTGCCAGCGCCCCGGCATAAAATGGGAATCTCCGGGCGGATGCGCAGCATTTGCCCGGTATGGTCGCCGTGATAGTGGGTAAACAGTACGGCATCGCAATGTCCGTTCCTATCCGTCACACCCGGAATATTCAGCGGTGCGGAGACGAAATTTGGATCAAGAGATAGCTCGTCACCCATGTCAATGAGGATGCGCGTGCTTGCCGTGGAGATTTCGGCAGCAATGCCGCCGATCTGGTGCGTGCCTCGATGAATACAGAGTTTCATTTCCCTTCATCCCCCTACACATCTCCGTATAAGATAGAGATACCGTGAAACAGCTTCCAGCCCCGGAGCGCCCGGTCATACTCGATCCATTCCCCCGTTGCTTGCAGAGCGGCGATATAACGCTGCACGCTGCGCAGCGGCAGCTCGGTCAGCTCCGATAGCTTCTGCGTGGAAATGCCGGGGTGCTTGCGGATGAGCGCAAGATTTTTCAACCCGTTGACCAGCTTTTCGCTGTACTCGTGCGCTTTTTGCTCTTGCTGTGTGCAGTGAGCAGCAGATACTTGAGCTTGTCCTTGATGGCGTCAAAGGAATCGTAGCATTTGAAGAACTTCCGCAGCTCCTTCGGCGGCTTCGGCTCGTCAAGCCAGATCACCGTTTCGTTGGTGCAGCCATCAATTTGCGAGTACAGGTCAAAATCATATCCGCAGAGTCCTGGTCTAATGCGGCAGCGTTCACGATCATCGCATCACAACCGATGGCGATCACGTCCGTCGGGGGTATCAGCTATGTATAGCTCATACGCTCTGGTTGGGAGACTTTCTTCCACAAGCGTGTTTTCTTCGTCTGTTAGACCAAAAGTGTTCACACGATAATCCTTGCTCATTTACCGCTGCCCCTTTCATCAGTTCACTTCTTGCCACATCAAATTCTGTTCCGCAGGTGCGGACAGATCCTTGAATGGAATGAAGATTTTGAAGAAGCAGATCCACATCACCGCCATCTTTCCCAGCTCTATGAGTTGCATCCGGGAAGAGGGATTACCGAGAAAACACCGGAGCTTTATGAGGCTGCGAGAACCAGTCTTTTACGGAGAGGGGATGCCGGAACAGGCTGGAGTCTGGCATGGAAGATTCTGATGTGGGCAAGAATGAAAGACGGAGTACATACCGGAAAGCTGATGAATGAGATCCTCCATTTGGTAGAGCCAAAAGAGTCTATGAATATGGCGAACAGGGGGCGGAGTTTATGCAAATCTGTTCTGTGCCCATCCGCCTTATCAGATTGATGGAAACTTCGGTTATACTGCCGGTGTGGCAGAAGCCCTGCTTCAAAGCCATGACGGAGTGATCACGATTCTCCTGCATTGCCTGAAAAATGGACAAAAGGAGAAATAAGCGGTCTGAAAGCAAGAGGTAATATTACTGTGAGCATTCGCTGGGAAAATGGAAAAAGCAGAAGCCTGGCTTTCTTCTGATACAGAGAAGAAAGTTACTGTGCGTATTGGAAAAAGGCAGTGAGAAAGAAGTTTTACTGAAAGCCGGAGAACTCTGCATGATAGCAGAATAAAGCTGGAAAATCCTGGTAAATAACAGGACTGAAAAAGAAAAAATAGAACGAAAATAGAAAAAGAATGCACAGAGCGGTTTTGAAAAGAACTGTTCTGTGCGTATTTTTTTCTGTTAAAGTGAAAAAAAGAAGTTAAGTAAGGAGATAAAAATGCCTTGACATAGATAGATGTTCGATATAATATATAGATAGACGATATATAGACAATCGATATACAGGAAAGGGAGATTGTAGTGAAAATTGAAAAATCATTAGTTTCAGGGAGCATGATGCTGTTGATCCTGCGGCTGCTGGAAGAGGATATGTATGGATACGAGATGATAGAAGCTTTGCGGGAAAAATCGCAGAATGTCTTTGAACTGAAAGCGGGAACTCTGTATCCGCTCTTACATGGGCTGGAAGAGAAAAATTTTGTGTAACGTCCTATGAGCAGAAAGTAATGGGAAAGGAACGAAAGTATTACAGACTTACGGCAGCAGGGACATGGACGTCTGGAGGAAAAAAAGGAAGAGTGGAAGGCATATCAGAAAGCGGTGACCGATGTACTGGCGATGGAGGGACTGGGATGAAAAAAGAAGAATATCTGCGGTGTGTGACGGATCAGATCCGTTGTAAAAAGGCATGCCCAGGCATAGAAAAAAAACTAGAGGATCATATTACTGATCAGGCAGAAATGTATTTTGAAAAAAGGGATGACAGAAGAGCAGGCATTAAAAAAAGCAATCGCGGAAATGGGAGATCCGGTACAGGTTGGGGTAGAGCTTGACCGGATCCACAGACCACAGATGTCCTGGGGACTTGTATTGCTGGCAGGGATACTGGGAATCATCAGTATCGTTTTGCAGTATGGATTGAAAAGTCATGGATATGAAATGGGATTTCCACAGAGGCAGTTACTGTTTACTGTAGTTGGATTTGTTCTGATGTTGGGCATTTATTATCTGGACTACAGTATACTTGGAAAATATGGAAAATGGATGGCAGGGGTCTTTCTTGCATTGATGGGGCTTACCATTCCATGCCGACTGTATATGGGAGGAGCGGAACGTATCTCCGGCTCGGAAATATGGCAGTGTCTGTACCACTGCTGATGTACCTTTTTATGTTCCTTTGTTCGGAGCAGTATTATATTCCTATAGAAGAAAAGGCTATGAAGCATTATGGAAGATCGCTGGGTGGATGATTCTTCCGGTAGGACTGGTAGTGCAGAGTGCATCGCTGATTCATGCCGCTCTCCTGGCACTGGCTCTTCTGATGATGGTTACGATCGCAATTCAAAGAAGCTGGTATGATATATCCAAAAAAGAGGACCCTATTTGCTTTATGGGGAGGCGGTACCGCATTTTTTATAACAGGAAGTGTCATAATTTTTGAAAAAATATTGAAAGCGTATCAGCAGGAGCGGATTCAGGCATATTTTGATCAAACAGGTATTTACGGCTATATGCAGAATCAGATTGCAGGAGTTTTTCGAGAAAGTAAAATGCTTGGAAAAAGTATTTCAGGTATGAAGATCCTTGAGAGCAGCCTTGCAGGATTTAACGGAGAGCTGATCTGGATGAGCCTGATTGCCTGCTTTGGTATTATAGCGGGAATGATTGTGGCAGGTTTATATGTCATGCTGATATGGAAAATTTTTTTCGGATTTCGGGAAATCAGTCAAATGAACTTGGGAAAATGATCGGATATGGTTGTGGACTGGTATTTGCCGGTCAGATTGTATACAGTTTTCTGATCTGCTTAAATATTGTACCGGAAATGCCTGTCATTCTTCCATTTTTGTCATATGGAGGAAGTGGAACGCTGCTTTCCTATATTTTGATGGGAATCGTGCTGAGTGTTTATCGGTATAAAAATATTCCGCTTGAGTCACAGAAAAGGAAATCTCTGAAAATCAGGATTTCTGTGGAATAGAAAAGCAGAATAGATCAGTGATTTCTGTGGAATGGAAAAGCAGGATACATCAGTATTTCCTGTATACAATGAGCCAGAAGTCCGGGACAGCTCGGAAGTCTGGCTTATTGTATACAGGAGCAGGGAACTTTGGAGAAATTTTCGTTTTTTACAAACTGGAAGTTGTACTTATGCACAGGCAATCAAGCATCCCGTTTAATCAAAGCGGCATCGGAGTCCGGGCAATCACAATGACTGCCAAAACAGCTCCCGCAAACGCTGCTGCGCCGATAACTGCCGCCGTTTTTTGCTGAGGTTCTTCTTTACTGCCTTACAGATTAGCATGGCACAAACCACGCAAACAGCCGCAGCCGCAAAGCGCAATGACCAGAGTCTCCCATAACCATGAAAGTTCGTATAATATTCTCATTCGCTCACCATACCTTTCTCTGGCAAACTGGAAGTTTTATTTCCGTTTCCACGTCATTATATACTCTTTTTTCACCAGTATTTTCATCAACATTCTCACTCTGAATGTTGAAATCCTCTTTTGATAAAAATTAACTGCTCGTATATTCTTTTTGATATACGCTCAGGCTTAATTGGTTCTTGATGTTTTTTACATAACACATCAAAAGGTTGCCTATCCCCTTAGACTGCTCTTTACTGGAAACAAATATTCCCTCAATATACTTATCACTCAATCCTACAAAACCTTGGATTTCATTTTTTTCCTCATACACGTATATCTCTGACTGTGAAAGCATTTCTTTCACTATACTAAAAATTGTTCTGCCAGTATTGTTTGGAAATAAAATTATGCGCTCTTATATTAGTATCAAGCCAAATATCTGCAACTCTGTCTATATCTGCTCTCTGCATTCTTCTAATCACTTTATAATCCTCCAGCAACCTTGAAGTTATCTTTCTTTTCGCTTGTCCTGCTCTAATGCAATAAATCCAGCGGTAACAGCAAGGGCAAGCATAATATCATGTTCGCCTAATGGGTCTGTTACTATGGAATAAATCAAAAACACCGCACAAACCAGCAATACTGCCAATATAATCCCACGAACAATTTTTTCTTTTTTCCATTGCATAACGCTCCTTTACAACTTACGATTTTCTCAACCGCGAACGTTTTCGGAAACAGGTCGATGTGCTTGTCCCCTACATATATGGAACCGCACATATTATTCAATCGTCTCCACTCATCGCTCTGAGGGAACATGTCCGAAAATATGAGATTTCCCATCCACTCGACCTTATTTCTCAGGTGTTGCACAATCAAAGATAGTCTTCTGTGCGTCTCAGCTGGGTATATGGCTTCTTATTCCGCAAATCGGACGATTCTTTCAGATCCACTTCTGCGTAGAGCCCCCTTCTTCGTCACCGGCCTTACAGATCAGATTCCCATAAGCATCGGTTACCAAAGATTCACCGGCAAACTGCATGTCGTCCTCTGTGCCTACCCTGTTGCACATAGCGATGGCTACAGAATTCTGAAACGCCTGCACCCTGATTTCCCACTCAAACATCGTGAGTGGCTCTGCCTTTTCGTTAACGGTCGGCACAAGGATTAGGTCGGCACCCATCAGTGCTTCTGTCCTGATACTCTCCGGATAATGCCGATCAAAGCAAACCACGATTCCTATCCTGCCTATGTCCGTATCGAACACATGGAATCCGTCATTGGATGGCGTGTAGTAATCCTGCTCGTAGAAATGCTCCGCCTGTGCGACATGTACCATCTTCTGAATACCAATGATCTCGCCGTCACGCCCAATCAGAATACTGGCATCATAATCGTGCCCGCCTTCACGCAGATAAACATTTGGAACTGCCATGATATGATTTCCCCTGCAGGCTGCCTGAAATGCCTGTATAATCTCGCCGTCAAGTTCACAGGCATATCCGGAAACGTCCTGTCCGGGATATTGCGGGAAGAACTCTGTCAGCTGCACTTCTGGAAAAAGAATCAGGTCAGCACCATTTTCTGCTGCCTCTTTGATTGCTGAGATCCCGGCATTCAGATTTTCATTCACGCTTCCTTTATTTTTATTTTGGAATAAAGCAATTCTTGCCATAGTTTATTATTCTCCTGTATATGCATCATCGACGCTGTTCTTAAAATTCTGCTTTGCCAGCCACTCGCACTCTTCATCATTCTCCGGAATATCGATAATGCCTTTTCCCCTGTATCTGCAAGGCTTACTCTGTAGTTTTTTTTCGCAAGAAATCGCACAGCAGTGTACCTATTTCTTTGTTGTCCTCTACTATGATTATATCTGGCATTATTCCGCCTTTCTCCTATAAAATATATTCTATCTGGCGTTCCTTTGTCTTAAGCCCTATCTTCTCATAAAATTTCTCTGCAGATGTGTTTCCACTCCATACATTGAGGGTGACCTCGTAGCAACCGAGACGCTTTGCCTCACTCTTTACATGTTCAAAAGCTGCTCTCCGATATGCTGTCCTCTGGTCTTTGCATCTACACACAGATCATCTATGAAAAGTGATGTAAACGGCACCATGTTGTTGGAAAACGGCTGCTGTCTTATCTGACAGAATGCGTATCCCATGCAGATATCATCATCTCCTGCCGCAACATATATCGGCTTTGTATCGTCCTTTATCATATCTGCAAGCTCTTCATTTGTATATTTTGTCGTTCCCGGGATAAAAATATCCGGTCTGATATCGGCATGGATCTGAAGCACCTGCTCTAACAATTCTATAAGTCTTGGTATGTCTTTTTCCTGTGCTCTTCTAATATTCATTTTTGAGAATCATCCTTCCTGTTGTGGTTTATATGTTGATCTACTATAAATCAATTCAATGTTATATCTGATTACATTTCAGAATAAATCCAGCATATTATCGAGATAAATGTGCTCTCTGACATGTATCTGATACGGTGGCTTCGTCATATAGTAAAGCAGAAATTCAAGTATCATGACACTTCCAAGCCCTCTGCCCTCTATTTTAAAATTGCTAAAGCCCATTGGCAGATAAGTGTTCTTTATATCAATCGAACCCGCGTCCAAAAACCTGTCCCATGTACTTCTACTATCATAGTTAGTTCTTTAACATTCCCTCTGCCGCACGAAAACTAACATCCTTACGGGTTCAGTAGCTTCATAATACGCCTGACAGCTCAAAGCTTTGCCGTCATCGTTTCTCACATAGTCGATGCCAGATTCCTAAAAGTGTGAGTGCTTCAGGGCTGACATGCAGCATTTAGGCTGCAGCTAATTCGAAATTATCGTTAGCGTTTAATTTTAAGTTTGCGATTTGACGCATCTGCCTGCGGATAGCTTCTCCATCTTCGAGATCCCTGTCGAAACCAGTACAAGCCCGAATCACTGGAAAATGTACATTCCATGTACTGTTAATATACGACCGTCCTCAGTCGTATATTATAAAATATTACAATCCTGAAGAAATGTCAAGAAAAAAATTAAAAATATTTTAGATATTTTTCAGATATATTCTGATGAGTTTGTTGTTGATATATGTTAAGATAGATTTAACATATATCAGCAGATCCGTTACAGGATTGCGGAGAAAGGAGTCCGTGATCTTACAGGAAATAAAAAGTAGCAGAAAAGAGGAATCAATATGCCGACGACCTATGCACACTACAGATTTGGAAAAAGAAGTGACGGAAGCACTTCCGCGAGGGACTACAGAATACCATTGAATATCATAGAGACCTTTATGATATCGGACTGCATGGACCGGATATTCTCTTTTATTATAAAGCATTGAAAAGCCACCCGGTTAATCAGCAGGGCATACAGTACATGAGAATTTCGCGGATACATTCTTTGAACATGCAGTGAGTGTGATTGAAAAGGCAGAAGATCCGACTGCGGCAAGAGTGTACATTTATGGTGTGATTTGTCACTTTGCACTGGACAGTGAATGCCATCCTTATATAGAAAAATGATCCGGGAGAGTGGAATTTCACATTGTGAGCTGGAGATGGAATTTGACCGGATGCTGATGAGTGATGATTTTATCAATCCGGTACGTCATCTGAATACAAAGCATATCCATCCGACTATGCGGAATGCAAAGATCATAGCTCCGTTTTTTGAAGATGTGACACCTGAGGAGATGCAGAGATCACTGAAATCCATGATCTTTTATCATAAGCTTTTTCTTGTACCGGAACCGGCAAAAAGAAAGGCACTTTTTATGGCAATGAAGGCGATTGGAAAGTATGATGCCCTGCATGGAATCGTGATGAGTCTGGAGCCGAATCCGGCATGCCGGGAATACTGTATGCTTTTGAAAAGGCTGTATGCAGGGGCAGTACCGCTTGCGGCAAGTCTGATCCTTCAATTTCAAAAAAGACTGTTCAATGGGCAGCAGTTACCGGAAAGATTCCACAGGACTTTTGGGGCGGGAACAGACTGGGAGAAACTGCGTTTATAGTAAAAGGAGGCTTTTATGAGTTTTGTGATATTAGATGAGATCACCAAGACATATAAGATGGGAGAAGTAGAAATCCATGCGGTTGACAATATCAGCTTTTCGATAGAAAAGGGAGAATTTGTAGTTATTGTAGGACCAAGTGGAGCAGGAAAGACGACGGTGCTGAACATTTTGGGAGGAATGGATACAGCAACCAGTGGAAAATTGATCGTAGATGGACAGGATATTACGTCTTATGATTCGAAAAAGTTGACAGGATACAGAAGGGACGATATTGGATTTGTATTCCAGTTTTATAATCTGGTCCCGAATCTGACTGCAGTGGAGAATGTAGAGCTGGCTCTTCAGATCTGTAAGGATCCACTGGATGCGGAGACGGTTCTGGAAGAAGTGGGACTTGGAAAAAGGCTGAAAAATTTTCCGGCACAGCTTTCAGGAGGGGAACAGCAGAGGGTGTCAATCGCGAGGGCACTTGCCAAGAATCCCAAGCTTTTATTATGCGATGAGCCGACAGGAGCATTGGATTATAATACAGGAAAGGCGATTCTGAAACTTCTGCAGAACATGTGCAGGGAGAAAGGGATGACCGTGATCGTGATTACGCATAACCAGGCACTTGCACCGATGGCTGACCGTCTGATCCACATTAAGAACGGTCAGGTTTCAAAAATGCAGGTGAATGATAATCCGGTGTCGATTGATGAGATTGAATGGTAAATCAAAGAAATTGATCGACGAGATCGAATGGCAGATGAGAGAAGTCGCATGATAGATGAATGAAATGAGAACAGAATGGTAAGGTGACCAGATGAAAAAGAAAGCACTGAGAAAAAGATTTTTATATGGAGATCCGTAAAAGTATGGGGCGGTTTTTGTCCATCTTTTTTATCGTTGCGATCGGCTGTGCCTTTTTTGCGGGAATCCGTTCATCAGAACCGGATATGAGGTATTCGGGAGATGCTTATTTTGACAGGAAGAATCTGATGGATCTTCAGGTGATCAGTACAATGGGACTGACAGATGAGGATGTTGAGGCAATAGAGAAGCTGGATGGGATCGAAAAAGCGGAAGCAGGATATTCAGTGGACGCACTTTTGTACAGAGGGAGACAATCAGATCGTCATGCATGTCATGTCGCTGCTTCCGTCCATGAATCAGGTGCAGGTGGAGAATGGAAGACTGCCTGAGAAGTCAGACGAATGTGTGGTGGATGCAGATTTTCTCTCAAAAAGCACCTTGAAGATCGGAGACCGGGTGACACTATCAAGCGGGACAGACAAACCGGTTACGGATTCTCTGAAGGAGGATACTTTTTACGATCGTAGGAAGTGTGAGCAGTCCATGTTATATTGATTTCAGCGTGGAAGTACGACGATAGGAAGTGGAAATATCAGTGCCTTTTTATGTGTACCGGAGGAAAGCTTCTGCATGGAAGTATATACGGAAATTTATGCACAGGTCAAAGGAGCGGAGAAACTGACTGCTTTTTACAGATCAGTACGATCAGCGGATCGACTCTGTCATGAAAGAAGTAGAAGCCATCAAAGAGGAGCGGGAGAAGGCACGGTATGATGAAATCGTGACAGAAGCTTCGGAAAAGCTGGCAGATGCAGAAAAGAGATTACGGATGCAGAGGCTGAGCTGGAGCAGGGAAAGGCAGAAGCACAGGAGAAGCTTACAGCAGCAAGGGAAAAGCTGGAAAATGCACAGAAAGAGCTGGAACAGGCGAAAAAAGAACTGGCATCGTCTCAGGCGAAGATTGCCTCATCCAAAGAAGAACTGGAGCAGGCACAAAAAGAATTAAATGAGTCTTCCGGGAAGATTGCGGCAGGCGAAAAAGAACTGAATGAAAAGAGCATTGCACTGGCAACTTTAAAGGAACAGAAGGATACATTGCAGGGGCAGCTTGCAGCATTGGAGCAGCAGAAAGAGGAATTATCAGGTCAGAAGACAACGCTTGAAGCACAGAAAAGGACGTTTCAGGAAGGTCAGAAAAATCTGCTTGATACGCAGGCGGTCCTGCAACAGCAGATTTCCCCGGTTGAAAGCGGAAAAAAGAAGACCTGAATGCAGAAGGAATCCGTCTGTCAGAAGAAAAGGAGACTCTGCAAAAAGAATATGAAGAATTAAAGAGTCAGTATGAAGCATCCGGTGATACGGAGATACTGAAGCAGGTTGAAGCAAAGAAAGCACAACTGGATGAAGTCAATGCCAAAATTGCAGAAAATAGTGCAAAAATAGAGCAGAATAAGACACTTTTGGAGACAGTGGAAAGTCAGATGGATCCGTTGGAAGAAAAGCTGGTTCAGATGAAGAATGGACTGGAGCAGACGGAGACGGCACTGGAAAAAGATTTCGGCAGGTCTTTCTGAGATAGAAGCAGGACAGGAGCAGATGCAGACCGGACTTACCCAGATGGAATCTTATATTTCTTCAGGAGAGTTTCAGCTTCAGGCGGCAAGAGAACAACTGGAATCCGGAAAAAATCAGATTCTGTCAGGACAGCGTCAGATTGAAGATGCCAAAAAAAGGATTGCTGATGGAGAAGAACAGATCCAGGCCGGAATAAAGCAGATTCAGGATGGAGAAACCGGGCTGGCTGATGGATGGATAGAATATCAGGACGGGGAGCGTCAGGCAAATGCGGAAATTGCAGATGGAGAAGCACAGATCGCCGATGCAAAAGTCCAGTTGGCGGATGCAAAGAAAGAGATTGAACAGATAGAAAAAGCCGACCTGGTATATCTATGACCGGTCGCATTTGCCGGAATATTCAGGCTATGGAGATAATGCGGACAGGATGAAAGCAATCGGGAAGTTTTTCCATTGATTTTCTTTCTGGTTGCAGCACTGATCAGTCTGACCACGATGACGCGTATGGTAGAAGAAGAGAGAACGCTCATAGGAACGTTGAAAGCGTTAGGATACAGCAAAAGAAGTCTATCGCAGCGAAGTATCTTGGATATGCAGTGCTTGCGACTCTGACCGGTGGTATTTTTGGTGTGATGATCGGAGAAAAATCCTTCCCTATATTATTATAACAGCGTACAAGATCATGTACCGGCATTTGCCGGATGTAGAAATCCCGTATAATCTGTATTACGGAGTACTTGCATGTGTAGCGGCATTGCTCTGTACTGTAGCGGCAACGATTTTTTCCTGTATGAAGGAATTGAAAGAGCAGGCAGCAGAATTAATGAGACCGCCGGCACCGAAGCAGGGAAAAAGAGTCTTCCTTGAATATATACCGTTTCTATGGAAACGATTAAATTTTACATGGAAATCGACAGTACGGAATTTAATGAGATATAAGAAACGGTTTTTCATGACGATTTTCGGAATTGGCGGATGCATGGGACTGATGCTGGTTGGATTTGGGCTGAAGGATTCTATTTCATCCATTGTACCACTACAATATGAAGACATTCAGTTATATGATGGAAATGTGATCCTGCAAAGTGATGTTACAATGCAGGAAAAGCAGGAAGTGTATGAAGCACTTGAAAAAACAGTCAGGTTGTTGCAACGGCGGAAGATCTTTTGCAGAAGATCACGATAGAGCATGACGGAGTTTCAAAAGAGGTTTATCTGAATGTCCCGGAAAATGTAGAGAAGTTTTCGGATTTTTTTTGTAGTATTGCAGGACAGAACAACCAAAGAAAAATATCAGCTTACAGACAAAGGGTGCTGTACTGACAGAGAAGATGGCAAAGGAGCTTGGAGTGTCAGCAGGTGATACCGTTACGATTAAGGAAGAAAATGAAAAGGAACGAACGGTTAAGATCAGCCAGATCTGTGAAAATTATATGAGCCATTATCTGTATATGACACCGGCTGTCTATAAGGCAGCTTATGGAAAAGAACCAAAGTATAATTCCATTTATTACCGGACAGAAGGGCGAACCACAAAGGAAGCTGAATTGGTTGGTGAGGCGGCGTTGAAACTGGACGGAGCTTTAAGTGTCAGCTATACGACAGAATTGAGACAGCAGGTGGATGATATGCTTCAGAGTCTGGATATCGTTATCGTGGTTCTGATTATTTCTGCGGGAATGCTGGCATTTGTGGTTTTGTATAATCTGAATAATATCAATATTACCGAGCGTAAAAGAGAACTGGCAACGCTGAAAGTGTTGGGTTTTTATGATAAGGAAGTGACAGAATATGTCTACCGGGAAAAATATTCTGCTGACCCTGATTGGATCGGTTTTCGGGATGCTTCTTGGAAAGATCCTGCACCGGTTCATTATTGTAACGGTAGAAATTGATTCGGTTATGTTTGGAAGGAATATTAATACGATCAGTTTTGTATACGCATTTCTTCTGACGGTTGTATTCTCGTTATTCGTGAACGGGGTAATGTATTTTAAATTAAAGAAGATCAACATGGTAGAATCACTGAAAAGTGTAGAATAAAATACAGAATTGGTATCATTTTGAATAAGATGTCACCATGTAAAAGGAAAAGAAATTAGGAGGTTTACAAAGAAATGAAAAAATATGATTATCTGATAGTAGGAGCAGGTTTATATGGAGCGGTCATGGCATATGAACTTGGAAAGAAAGGGAAAAAAATGTCTGGTGATCGACAGAAGAGATCATATTGCAGGCAATATTTATTGTGAAGAGATCGAAGGAATTCATGTCCATAAATACGGCGCTCATATTTTCATACATCAGATAAAAAGATATGGGAGTATATGAACCAGTTCACAGAGTTTAACAATTATATTAATTCTCCGGTGGCCGTATACAAAGACGAGCTTTACAATCTTCCGTTTAATATGAATACTTTCAGCAAAATGTGGGGAATCCGGACACCGGGGGAAGCGAAAGCAATCATTGAGAAGCAGAGAAAAGAAACCGGGATCACAGAACCGAAGAATCTGGAAGAGCAGGCATTGTTTCTTGGAGGCCGGGATATTTATGAAAAGCTGATCAAAGGATATACAGAAAAGCAATGGGGAAGAAAGTGTACGGAGCTTCCGGCATTTATCATCAGGCGTCTGCCGTTTCGGTTTATTTATGATAATAATTATTTCAATGACCGGTATCAGGGCATTCCGATTGGCGGTTATACTGCAATCGTAGAAAAGATGCTGGAAGGGGCGGAAGTACGCACCGGAGTTGATTTCTTTGAGTTCAGAAAAAGAAAATCCGGACATTGCTGAAAAAGATTATTTTTACAGGAATGATTGATGAGTATTTTGGATACAGGCTTGGAGCTTTGGAGTATCGTTCAGTGCGGTTTGAGACGGAAGTGCTTGACTGTGAAAACTATCAGGGAAATGCAGTAGTAAATTATACAGAGCGGGAAGTTCCATATACAAGGATCATTGAGCATAAGCATTTTGAGTTTGGCAGACAGGAAAAGACGGTGATCTCCCGGGAGTATTCTTCAGAATGGAGTGTCGGAATGGAACCATATTATCCGGTGAATGATGAGAAAATACAGCTCTCTACCAGGCTTACAGAGAACTGGCAGAAAAAAGAAGAGAATGTCATCTTCGGAGGAAGGCTTGGAGATTATAAATATTATGATATGGATAAGGTTGTTGCAGCGGCACTGGAACGGCTGGAAGAACTTTAAAGTTTCTTAAAGAATAAAAAAATGACAGTTATTAAAAGAATATAAAGAATGAACAGGATGCCCGGAAAGAACTTGATTTTTTCCGGGCGTTCGATTATTATAAAATAACCATTCAGGATTCTTTACTGAATGCAGGAAAATCAATTCAGAGGATCAGATCAGTTTCTGATAATTTTCAATGGACATGCTATCAAAGATTACGAGGTGGTGATGTGAGGACTCACCGGCAAAGTGATCGCAGAAGAATAGAATATGGAAAAGATGTATGAAGTCCTTCGCTTTCAGGAGTATAAGGATCAGTGTCGGCAAAGTGCAGACTGCCTGGAGGGATGCCTGCTGATTTATTATCTGCAGGAGCATGAATGTATAGGAAAAGGACAGCTTTTTTAGCTGGTTTCGGCAGCTTTGGAAAAGCCTGTATGATTATCAGCGGAGTAATGGGATGAATTATGGATGTCTGACACCATACAGTGTGCTTGTCGTGGGAGAAGCCGGGCTTTTTTTGCTGGATCCTGTAGGAGAGGAGAACGGATTTATCATTAAGCGGATGCAGCAGCGTGCAGTGAGAAATCACTTTATAAAAAAAAGACGGCAGACAGCAGGGCAGGGAACAAAAAGAGTGCGGATCTGTATGGATACGGGAAATTGATGCAGTTTCTTCTTGCCTCAGTAAGGACAGAACCGGAACTGACAAGAAGAGAGGCGGCCAAATGTCAGAAAGTAATCGCAGGATGCACAGGAGAACGTCAGCGTCCCTATGAGAGGATCTGTCAGGTTCAAAAAGATCTGCCGGAGATTTCCGGGCAAATACGGCTTTTTTGAAAAAGCAAAGGATCTGTTTCATGGACAAAAGAAAAAGAGGTTCTTAAAATCAGTGTGGCAGTGCTTGCGGTGCTTGTATTGAAGAACAGTGAAAGAATGAGAACAGATACGGCAGAATTAAGAATGGATGCAGAAAAACTGGAGGCTGCAGATAGAGAGGCAGACGCTGCAGAGGGGGCAGATAATACAGAGAAAAATAGAGGCAGAGGATGAGAGTGCAGCAGAAGCGGCAGAGCGGAGATTCAGAAGCTATCTTCTGTCGAATACAAGAAAAGGCAATGAACTGGTTATGTCAGAAGGAGAAGCGTTGGAACGATGTGCATTGTGGGCATTAGGGACGGCTTATGAGCGGGAAACGCGGGTTGAGAAAGCAATCGATGTATACGGAAGACTGGTTGAGATTGAAGAAAACCGGGAACAGATTGCAACAGCGGGCATCCGTAAGATGAAATTAGAAGCAGGGAAAGAACAGTATTCAATAGCACTTTACGGGAAAAAGAGTTTTAGAACGTACGGGAACCGAACCTGAGGTTGAGAAACTAATGCAGGAGTATGAACTTCGTATTCAGGAGCAGGAAAGCGGAGTGCAGAACGGACAGAGTCGGGAAGAGCAGAAGAAAGAAGAACAGAAGCAGGAAGGGGAAATAAATGAGCAGAATGTGGATAAATAAAAAAGAATAAAAAGGAAAATGTGAATAAAGTAAGTTGCTGGATCCTTGCAGTAATCTTTGCAGTGGTTGTATTTGGAAGTGCAGGACTGGCGGCTGCAGATGAAGAGGAGAGCAAAGAGATTCCGGTTCTTAGGATAGACGGAAATGTGTACGATGAAAGTGGAGCGAACCGATGGTACACAGAAGATCCAAAAGTGGAAGTATGTCTGGAGGGGGCTGCAAAAATATCGGATAAAGAAATACGGGATGAAGAAATGCAGGGTGAAAAAAATACCAGATAAAGAAATGCAGGATGAAGAAATACCAGATAAAGAAATGCAGGATGAAGAAATACCGGATCAAGAAATATACTGTAACATGCAGTATGAGATTACATATACGTCAGGAGAGAAAAAAAGCAGAAACTGTGAATTTTACAGAGCAGGAAGAGGAAGGTAACTGGAGATATTCCTTTGAGCCTGCTGTATGGAAGGAGGGAAAGAACCAGCTTCGGTTGTGGCAGGAGTCGGAAACCGGGGAGACAGAGTGGGAGCAGAAAGCGGTGATCTGTATAGATAAGACAGTACCGGCGGCAGTGGTATTTTCCTATCCGGCGGGAAGTGAGGAGAGGGGATATTGTTATCAGACGGAGACAGAGATGCTGGTAAAAAAGCCAGGATGAAAGCTCCGGTGTTGAAAAGATCATCGTACAGCAGGAAGATGGTACAAAATTGGAAGTAGAAGGAGCAGAGGGAAGCGTGTATCTGCCATTGGGCTATCAGGGACGGCTGGAGGCTTATGCGGTAGATTATGCCGGACTGAAAGTGTGAGAAGCAGCTCAGAACAGATCATTTGTGAAGATGAGAAACCACTGATCGCTGTTACGGGAGCGGGAAAATCTGGTGAATGGCAGAAAGATTTGCCGAAGATCAGGCTGTGGATTGGAGAAAGATCAGAAAAGTATACCTGCAGTGCCGGTTTGCGGCTGGCGGTATGTTATGTGAACGGCGAGGAAATCAACAGGAAGTATTATGAGAATCCGACAGAATCAGACAGTTTTACTGTAAAGCTTGAGAAAGAATCAGTGGATGGGAGTCCGGTAGAACTGATGGTTCATGCGGTCGATCGTGCCGGGAACAGTACGGTCAGAAAAGAAAAAACTTTATATAGACAGAAAATCGCCGACGGCAGAGATGAATGGTGTGACAGATGCAATGATCACAGGGGAGAAATGCAGCGGTGAGATTGTGCTGAAGGATGAAAATCTACTGGGAAAGTATGAGGTGTCTGTTACGAGAACAGATCAGGAAAAAAAAGGAGCTGATTTTAAATCAGGCAAAGCAGGAACTTTCAGAAAAGGAAGTCAGCATACCATTTGTATTTGAAGAGGATGGTCATTATGAATGCCGGATTCAGGTTGAAGACCGGGCTGGCTGGAAGACGGAAAAAGAGTATCGGTTTGTTATTGACCGCTGCAGCCCGGTAATCCGATATGTGGATCAGCTCAATGGAACAGATCTTCCCTTTTTTCAGTGGAATTATGAAGTTGAAGAAGCCGTTTCGGTTTGACAGATTATCAGTATCAGATGCTTCTGGATGGACTGGAATATGCAAAAGGAAGGCTTGTAACCGAAGAGGGAGTACACCGGTTGAGAGTCAGGGCAGAGGACGCAGCAGGAAATGATTCGGTTGCAGAAGCAGTATTTACCATAGATCATACACCACCGGTGCTTTATATGGGAAGATTAAAAGATGGGGCGATCTATGAAGAAAAAGGTGAAGATAGAAGTCTGGGTTGACGGAGAAAAAGAGTATCTGACCGATCTCACTTTAAACGGAGAGAGACAGAAGCTGAGTACCGAAAGCAGGATGTTTCAGTGTGAAATTATGGAAAGCGGGAATTATATAATGGGAGTCCAGGCAGAGGATGCAGCAGGAAACCAGGTGAAAAAAGTGATACGGTTTGAAATAAGACCGGGAAAAAGTATCGTGCAGAAGATATGGAAGCCTGTTGAAGATCTTTTTTCAGGACATGGAGAAGAAAACTGAAAATAAAATGGATCAATGGATATGGGCAGAAATTTTTGGAGCAGCAGGGATTCTGATCCTGCTATGGTATGGATGGAGAATGAAAAGAACGGGAAAAAGAAGAAAATAAAAAAGCCCCATAGGGAGGATGCCAGGTAACCGGCGACCGGCTCCTGGCAAGTATTATGAAAAAGTTTATCTAAAATAAATCTTGTTGGCTTAATGAATTTGTATTTCTTTGATGGTTATAGTATATGAAAGAGAAATGAAGAAAAAAAGTGATGAGAAAGTGAAAGAATTTTTAATGATAAATGAACAAATTGAACGCAGAAAAAGACTTTTGTCAAATGAAGAATGATATGCTATTCTACAGATGAAAGAAGCTTTGAAAAGAAAAAAGCTAAGAATCAGGTTCATAAGGAGGACAAGATGACCTGGGAAGAATTTTTGCAGGGGATTGAAAGAAGCACTGATGGAAATATGGATGCCAGTGCGATACAGGAAAACCTCAATTATTATAATGAATATATAAATGAAGAAGTCAGAAAGGGAAAGACGGAACAGCAGGTAGTCGATACTCTGGGAGATTCATGGGCGATTGCACAGACTTTGCTGGAGGCAGATGAAAATGGAGCTGACGGTGGAGCGGCAGCAGGCAGCAGTTATGGTACTTATATGAAAGAGGAGGAAGGCAGAGTATTTGAGATTCCATGGTGGAAAAAAAGCACTTTTTATTCTTGCTGTTGTACTGGTGATTGTGGTGATCATTTCATTCGTTGCGGGGAGTGATCCGGATCCTTGCTCCGATTCTTATTCCACTGCTGATCGCAATGTTGATTATTCGACTGATCGGAGGAAGTGGATCGCAGCGATAAACGGAATAATTATAATGCATTATATCCTTGATACCAGGGTCAAAGGTCTACTGAAACCACGTGTGCTTGCACACTGGTGGTAGAATGACCTTGAGACCCGCCCCAATATGAGCATAAAAGTGGGGCGTAAGCACCACGATATGCGAATGTTGGGTAGGATTGTGAGAGCACGTAGTGCGTAACAACCGTAGAATCATAGTCGGGGGCTTTTGCCCCGACATCTATCCTTATATAGTAAAAGACCGATGGGGAGCCATCGGTCTTTTGAGGGGAGTATAAATAATTAATAAGGGGTTGTAGAAAGTAACCTCTCTACAAAAGATAGTATAATATATCAAAATGGAAAAAGCAAGAAAAATATTTAAATAATGGTTTATATATTTGGAATATAAAAAATTGTTCTGATTAATTTCCTCCAATGCGTATAAAGATCTGGTTTTCAGAGATAATAAGACTGTACCAAATAGATAGGAGGAATCATCATGGCAAAAAAATTATACGAATGTGAACAAGAACAAAAAATATGGAGGACAGCTCTTATTCATCCTATGCAGATGAGCAGAACAAGAATAAGAATAGTACCAACAAGAACAGTGTGAACAAGAACAGCACAAATAGTACGAATGGTACTTCATCTGCATCGCAGAATTGTGGAAAGAACAAAAATTCCTACGATAAAAATTCTTCTAATAAGAATGGATATGATTCGACAGACAGATATTAATTTGATCGAAAAAAGCCAAAAGGGGAATCAGAAGAGAAGTCACGGAAGAGACTTGAAAAGCAGAGAATGTGACCGCAGGGGCAGGGTAAATTCAACTTTACTCTGCCCCTGATTTATAGTAGAATAAAAAAGAAGTGAATTAAAAATGTATTTATAATGAGGTAGTAAATGAATGAATAAAATGGAATGGATTGCACCATGTCATTTTGGCCTGGAATCTGTACTGAAAAGAGAAATTCAGGATCTTGGATATGAGATTTCCCAGGTGGAAGATGGAAGAGTGACATTTTATGGTGAGGCAGATGCTGCATGCAGAGCGAATATTTTCCTGAGGACAGCGGAAAGAGTTCTTTTTAAAGTGGGAAGTTTCAAAGCAGTGACGTTTGATGAACTGTTTGAGAAGACGAAGGCATTGCCATGGGAGGCGTACATACCGAAAGATGGAAAGTTCTGGGTGGCGAAGGCGTCATCGGTTAAGAGTAAGCTTTTCAGTCCCTCTGATATACAGTCGATCATGAAAAAAAGCAATGGTAGAAAGGCTGAAATCAAAATACCGGATTCAGTGGTTTCAGGAGGACGGAGCATCGTATCCGCTGAGAGTTTTTCTGATGAAAGATATTGTGACCATCGGGATTGATACATCGGGAGTATCTCTGCATAAGAGAGGATATCGTCCGGCAGCAGGAAAAGCTCCGATCTCAGAGACGCTGGCAGCGGCTCTGATCATGCTGACACCATGGAGAAAAGATCGGATCTTGGTAGATCCTTTCTGCGGAAGTGGTACCTTTCCAATCGAGGCTGCAATGATGGCTGCAAAGATTGCCCCGGGAATGAACCGTTCTTTTACCGCAGAGACATGGACCAATCTGATCGGAAAGAAATACTGGTATGAGGCAATCGATGAGGCAAATGATCTGATCGAGGATGAGATAGAGACAGATATTCAGGGTATGATATAGATGGAAGTGTTGTGCGGATGGCAAGAGAAAATGCAGAGAATGCAGGAGTTGCCCATCTGATCCATTTTCAGGAGCGTGCAGTGAAAGATCTGAGACATCCAAAGAAGTATGGATTCATTATCACGAATCCTCCATATGGAGAGCGGTTGGAAGACCGGGAGACACTTCCACAGATCTATCGTGAATTTGGAGAGAGTTTTAAGGGACTGGACAACTGGTCAGCTTATATGATCACAAGTTTTGAAGATGCAGAGCGTTATTTCGGAAGAAAAGCAGATAAAAACCGAAAGATTTACAATGGAATGCTGAAGACATATTTTTATCAGTTTCAGGGACCAAAGCCGCCGAGACAGAAAAGATAGAGGAACAGAAGATGAAAAAAAAATTATATTTGCTACCGGAAATGAAAATAAAATGAAAGAGATCCGAATGATCCTTGCAGATCTGGGACTGGAAATTCTTTCGATGAAAGAGGCCGGTGTATTTGAAGAAATCGAAGAAGATGGAATGTCGTTTGAAGAAAATGCAGAGATTAAGGCGAGAGCAATTTCAAGAGTTATGACAAATGATATTGTCCTGGCAGATGATTCCGGTCTGGAAATTGATTATCTGGACAAAGCTCCTGGAATTTATTCAGCAAGATTTGCAGGCGAAGATACTTCTTATGATATAAAGAACCGCATTTTGCTGGACAGGCTGGAAGGTGTGCCGGATGAAGAGCGAAGAGCAAGATTCGTCTGTGCAGTGGCAGCCGTATTTCCGGATGGGACAGTAAAAAGTAGTGAGGGAGACGATTGAGGGACAGATTGCACATGAGATCGTCGGAGAAAATGGATTCGGATATGATCCTATTTTTTACGTGCCGGAATATGGATGTACGACGGCTGAAATGACTCCTGAACTGAAAAATGAACTCAGCCACAGAGGCAAAGCACTTCGTGCGATGAAGAAGATACTGGAAGAAAAGTTCAGAGAGGAGAACTATGAAGATTTTGATCGTCAGCGATACACATGCAAAGCATGGAAATTTGGATCATGTATTAGAGCAGGCAGGTTCGATCGATCTGTTTATCCATCTCGGTGATGTAGAGGGGGATGAAGAGTATTTGGATGCAGTGATAGAATGTGAAAAGCATATTGTGCGGGGGAATAATGACTTTTTTTCCAGGCTTCCAAGGAAGAAAGAATTTGATATAGGAAAGTATCATGTCTTTATTACGCATGGACATTATTATTATGTGTCTATGGATGTCGATACGATCATAGAAGAGGCAAGATCGAGAAATGCCGATATTGTCATGTATGGTCATACGCATAAACCGTATTTTTCTCAGAAGGACGGACTTACCGTTCTGAATCCGGGGAGTCTTTCTTATCCAAGGCAGGATGGCAGGAAACCAAGTTATATGGTGATGGAAATAGATGAAGAAGGAAAAGCCCATTATGAGCAAAAATATCTTTAATGTATGAAAAAATCAGAAAATTCGACGCTGATATATTGAGAAAAAATAAAAATTTTCTGAAAAAATAGCAAATAGTCTTTTTTGAAGAAATGCAAATTTTTTTGAAAAATAGTGTTGACATTCTTTGAATCCTATAATATAATTGTTCTTGCGTTACGGATGAAGTAAACGAAACGCAGGAACAACTTACATATCGGGGTGTGGCTCAGTTTGGCTAGAGCGCCTGGTTTGGGACCAGGAGGCCGCAGGTTCGAATCCTGTCACCCCCGATGCTGTGCGGGTGTAGTTCAATGGTAGAACACCAGCCTTCCAAGCTGGATACGTGGGTTCGATTCCCATCACCCGCTTTCTCACTGAAAAGTGAGATGCCTCGAAAAGAGGAAAATGAGTCTGTAGCTCAGCTGGATAGAGCAACGGCCTTCTAAGCCGTAGGTCGTGGGTTCGAATCCCCCCAGGCTCGTTTTGTGGTGGGTGGGTATGGTGCAGTTGGTTAGCGCGCCAGATTGTGGTTCTGGATATCACCGGTTCGAGTCCGGTTACCCACCCTTTCATAATTATTAATGGCATGCAGTGTCAGACATAAAGTCTTTAATGGGCTATCGCCAAGCGGTAAGGCACAGGACTTTGACTCCTGCATTCGCTGGTTCGAATCCAGCTAGCCCAGTTTATCCAGTTACTGGGAAGTTAAATAAAATACGGGCGTGTAGCTCAGGTGGTAGAGCACTAGACTTTTAATCTAGGTGTCCCGGGTTCGAATCCCCGCACGCTCATCAGAACAAGCGATTGCTTGTTCTATTTTTTTTCTTTCAAAGAAGAAAATAAAAAGAGAATAAGCGGATGTGGCGGAATTGGCAGACGCGCCCAGATTTAGGGTTCTGGTGTCTACGACGCAGGTTCAAGTCCTGTCATCCGCATTGAAAAGAAAACTCCGGAATCCCCGTGTTTGTAAAAATACGAGGATTCCGGAGTTTTTGTTCAGGTAGAAATGTAAGTTCCTGGGTTCCCAAAGAAAAGCCTTGTCAGGAAACAGAGTTTTCTCTTAATTCTTTTTCTCTGTCAATGAACATAATCAGAAAAGCAACGAACAAAAAAGGAAGGAACATCCTAAGATCGCCTTTTCGTGAAGAATCCGCACAACGGCATTTCCGATGACGGCTCCGATAATGAAGCAGATGATAATGCCATAGTAGAGAAGACTGGAATCAAGGAATTTCCGTTCTTTGTATGTAAATAATGGTGAAGGTTTTCCGTTCCGCTTCTCAAATTACCGATGCACATAGTTGTGGCAATTCCTTGTCCGTGAATTTTGCGGAAACTTTCAACCTGAATGCCACAGGCAAAAGAGGTAAGCGAGTTGGCAGGCAGATTGAGCGTCGTAGGAAAGAAAACTGACTGCAATCAGGATCAGGGTTTCTGTAAGGACAGAAATCTGTCTCCAGTGAAGCAGGTTCGGTTCTTTTTGTACGGACCGTGTCTGCCAGTGCGATTCCCAGTGCAAAAGCAAGTTCCGGGAAGAGGTAATTAAGCATGGTCTGATAGTTTCCCTCAGAAAGATTTACACCAAAAGGACATATTTCCCGTCTGAGCATTGGCAAAGACTTTTCCACGTTCAATATAGGAATAAGCGTCCATAAAAGCCGCCTGAGAGGGCGAGAATCGTTCCAAGACCGATGGATTCGGAAATCTGCATGGAATGTTTCATAAAAGAAGTCACCTCATTTAATTGGATTTACGTGAGAAATTCGCAAGGCACGTTTCTCACAGTTTGCAAACTTATTATAGAAGGATTGGAAAGAATGTCAAATCTGGTAAGAAGTAAAAAGAAAATGTGGCGTGGATTCAAAACGATTGTTCAGGGTATCTTAAGATTGTTTTAAAATCAAGAAAGTACAGGTTGAAGTTTGAATGAAAATTCTGATATCCTATATCGGTATGCCTGAAAAAGAAGCAGAGCGGCATACATTGTCAGATGGAGGTTTTTATAATGATAGAAAAAGAAAAATTAAATTAATGTCATCCGGTCAGATCTTAAGTTTCTGCAAGGCATGTCAGAAACTGGAGTCAGATGTGGATGTGACGGATATGTCTAATAGAAATTATCAGATTGATGGAAAAGTCCCTGCTGGGGCTGATGTCCGTAAAGCTGGGACTTCCCATGAGAGTTGTCATATCAGGCTCAGATGAAGAACTGGCAGAGCAGTATCTGGGTAAATATGAGTTTGAATGATTATTCGATATTTTTGAGTGCCTCGTCCATAGGCACTTTTTTATTTTCCGGTACTCCAGTAAAGCTACGATCAGGTAAGTGCCAAATCCAAGAACGAACATTTTTACATAAATAACCGGATCCATATACAGCGGAATCCATCCGGTGATGCTGGTGATCATGATCGCACGGAACAGACCGGTCATGATAATGCTTTCAATCGGAAGGCTGATCAAAAGGAACAGTACGACAACAATGGAGGTAGAGAGAATGTAAAGCCGACTGATCTCCCAGTTGGTATATCCGAGAATTTTGGTCATGGAAATCGCCTGTGCATTTTTATCGATAATGATCTTGGAAAGCAGATAGATCAAGATAACAAACATCAGAATCGCAAAGCCATCCACAAGAGACATCATACTTCCCATTGATACGGTGAGCTGTCTGGAGATTTTGGACAGGCTGTCCAGATCAATGACAGAAGAAATATATTTCTGGTCAATATCTGTAATCTCCGTTTTGGAGAGATAACCGCTGAAATAGTCGCTTCCAAGATCGAAGGTATCGTTTAACTGTTTCTGTGGCATGAAAATCGTAAGTCCGCCTTCGTAGTTATAAATGCCGTCTACTGTAAACTGATAAGTATCATCTTCATAAATTTCCTTTAATTTAATCGTATCGCCCTTTTTTCAGGTTGTATTTATCCGCATAGGCAGAGGAGATGTAGACACCATTGTAAAGATCATCTGAATCTGCTGCATCTGCGAAATCAATGGAAATATAACGGCTGTCATCTGTCAGGCCATAGAGCAGGATTTCTTCTTCTTTGTAGCCGGTATCATAAGTATTTAATGAATAGGCACTGAATTTTTCAGCGTCTTCATTATCGGTTTCCACAGCACTTTGAAAATACATCATAGAAAGAAGACTTGAAAGTTTATTCTCTTCATTCATTGCCTCCAGTGGAATCTGCAAAATATACTGATAATTGCACAACAGGTTATCGGAGAGGACTTCCTGATAATGATCGAGTACTGCAGGGAAAAGCAGTCCGAACATTAAAAGGAGATTTGCAAAAGGATTCCGACAAATAACAGTACATAGTTGCTGATATTCTGAAAAATAACACGCATGCGGAAACGGCTGAAAAATGCCAGCTTCGGGCTTAAATAAAGAGTATGCTTCTGACGTCTTTTCTTCAAGTCTCTTCTTAAAAACTTAAGTGGAGAAAGAGAAAGCTTTCTGTAGAGTATTGTAAAGTTTACAAGGATCATCAAAATGATCGGAATCACGGTTGTCAGAAGGAAAGCTTCCGCATTCCAGATGGTAGTATAAGTCGGAAGACTGTAGCTTCCGTAATACATACCGGCACATACATCTTTCAGGACGGTATAACCTAAAATATTTCCGATCACGGCACCGATCAGGGTGACAATAATCGGCATGGACATATAATGGCGGATCAGTTCGGCACGGGTATAACCGGATGCAAGCAGTGTTCCGATGACATGGGATTCTTTCATGATGGTATTGCTGCTCGTAATTCCAAAGACGAATGCCATGATTACGATAATAATATAAAGAAAGACAATAATCATAGCACGATCACTGCCCATATCGTCACCGGTGAAATTGATCGCCTGGTTCAGATAGCGGGGAACGTAGTCCTGCAGAGAAACTTCCTTATTAATAGCCTTCATCAGGTCATCGGAAACCTTCTTTTCTTCCTTATCATTGGCAGGTTCTTTTTTGCATATTTCCAGGAGTAGACATATTTAATGGAAGAACTTTCAAATTTGGAAAAAGCCTCAGGTGTTACGACAGCCACTCCGAATTTTACCGAGTCGAACATCGAATCATTATTATTCTGGAAAAGGCAACTGTAATCAGGAAGAGCAACCAGTCCGGTGATCGTCCATTCATGGGAATCGCTCTTTAAAGTGTCACCGACTGACAGATGGTTGTTATCTGCATACATACGGTCGATTGCAATCTCATTTTCGCCGGAAGGAAAATCTCCCTTCATCAGGCATACCAGGTTGACATCGGTACGATTGGAAAAAATACGGAGCGTACTTCCATTGGTTATGGATTCTTCGGAATAAAAATTTTCATACAGGGTAATGTCATTTTCTTCGATTGCCTGAATCTGTGAAGTTGTTGCTTTTTGGCAATCTGAAAATGTCCGTTCTCAATATTATACTTCTGAAATCCTTCATTATAAGTCCTGATCATACTTCCGTCTGCCACAAGGAAACCGGAAACAAATCCAATGGAAATGATCAGGAGCAGAAAAATCACCAGATATTTTCCAAATTCACTTTTCAGTTCCCTTGGAAGACGTTTGGTTAATGGATTTTCATCGTTTCAGCCTCCTTACCAGTCTAATGCTTCGGCAGAAACTTTATGCTCATTCAGATAATTTTTGCGGATCATACCGTCACGGATACGGACAACCCGGTCTGCCATATCTTTGATTGCATCATTATGAGTAACCATGACGACCGTATTTCCATATTTCTGATTAACGGTTTCGATCAGTTTCAGAATCTCCTTGGATGTATTGTAGTCCAAAGCACCGGTTGGCTCATCGCAGAGCAGGATATCCGGGTTCTTTACAATCGCACGTCCAATGGCAGTACGCTGCTGCTGACCACCGGAAAGCTGATTGGGGAGTTTACGCTGATGATCTGCAAGACCAAGTGTATCAAGAAGTTCATCCACATCCAGTGGACGGTCACTTAAATATGCCCCGACCTCGATATTTTCGCGGACAGTCAGGTTCGGGATCAGATTATACATCTGGAAAACGTAGCCCAGATGTTTGCGGCGGTAGAGTCCGGAGCCGCTTCGGGAGTCATTTTCTCCATGAGTTCTCCGTCGATCGTGATCTGTCCGCTGTCAGCATGATCGATTCCACCGATAATATTAAGCAGGGTGGACTTTCCGGAACCGGAAGGACCTAAAAGAACGCAGAACTCACCTTTTTCAATGGAAAGATCAATCCCTTTCAGGACTTCCACCCGGCTGTCGCCCTGTCCAAATGATTTTTTAATATGATTTAGATTAAGAAACAAAGATGTCGGGGTCAAAAGCCCCCGACTTTGATGCCTACGGATTGTTCCGTGCTACGCACTCCCACAATCCTACCCAATATTCGCATATCGTGGGATTATCATCCCACTTTTATGCTCATATCGGGGTGGATCCTAAGGTCTTTCACCCACCTATGAGCAAGCTCATGTGGGCTTAGACCTTTTGACCCTGGCATCATATAAATAAAACCAAATAAAGTTTCGTTCACAATAAGGACATATTTTTTTGCTACCATACGTGCATAGAATGGATTCAAAATAAATAGAACTCCTGAAAAAGAGGAGTTCAGAGAGAAATTGATCTCAGAGCAGAACAGAACCGGAGGGAAAAAAAATGGACAGAGCAAAAATATTGGTCGTAGATGATGAAAGCAGAATGCGCAAGCTGGTGCGGGATTTCCTGGTCAGAGAAGGATACAATGTACTTGAAGCTGAAGACAGGGGTGGAGGCAATGGATATTTTCTATGAGGAAAAAAGATATTTCACTGCTGATCCTCGATGTTATGATGCCGAAAATGGACGGATGGCAGGTGTGCCGTGAGATCAGGGAGTCTTCAAAAGTGCCGATCATCATGCTGACAGCAAGATCAGAAGAAAGAGATGAACTGCAGGGATTTGATCTTGGGGTGGATGAATATATTTCCAAACCGTTCAGCCCGAAGATCCTCGTGGCGAGAGTGAATGCAATCCTGAGAAGAACGCTTGGCAGTGATGCGGGAGATGTGATGGAAGCCGGTGGAATTACGATCGATAAAGCGGCTCATATTGTGGAAATAGATGGAAAACCGATCGAGCTGAGCTACAAAGGAATTTGAACTTCTCACTTATTTTGTGGAGAATCGCGGGATTGCACTGTCAAGAGAAAATAATCTTAACAATTTATATAATTATGATTATTTCGTTGATGCTAGTACGATTTATACGCATTTCAAGAAGTTAAGGAGCAAGTTGGGCGATAAAGGGGAGTATATCCGTACGATCTGGGGTATGGGATACAAATTTGATGCAGAATAGAACAGGTGATGCAGATGGAAAAGCAGATGAAAAAATCGTTAAGCAGACAGATGACAGCAGTCTTTGTCGGTCTGCTGGCATTTGTGCTGGCAGCAGTTTTTATTGTCAATGCGGTGTTCCTGGGACATTACTATACCACGCACAAAGAGAGTGATCTTCTGAATACGTATAATGCATTGAAAGAAGCACAGGAGTCTGATGAGCTGACGGATGAGAATAAGCAGTGGAAATTATCTTATGAACTGGAAAAAATGAATATTGATGTCTGCGTGATGAATGTAGACCGGGATGCAGGAACCATCAATGAAATTTTTTTCTAATGTAAAAGAAAAGAGTCTTCTTTACGATCAGACTCTGCGGATCTTTTTTTTTCAAAGGATACAGGGAATGAGACTGTATTAAAATCGACAGATCAGTATGTGATGCGGAAGATGACGGATCGTCAGAATGGAACCGATTATCTTGAAATGTGGGGGTATCTGGATGATGATTCTTTTGTGCTGATGCGTAGCCCACTGGAGAGTATCCGGGAAAGTGCTTCTCTGGCGAATCAGTTCCTGATCTATCTTGGTATCATAGGGATGGTAGTTGGAGGCCTGCTTGTATGGATTTTTTTCAAGAAAGATCACCAGGCCGGTGATGGAATTGGCAAGGCTGTCGGAAGATATGGCGAATCTGAATTTTGATATGAAGTATACCAGTGGTGGAAATAACGAGATCGGAATCCTGGGGAGAACTTTAATAAAATGTCCCTGCAACTGGAAAAGACGGTTTCGGAATTAAAGACAGCAAATAATCAGTTGCAGAAAGATATTGAACAGAAAGAAAAACTGGAAGATATGAGAAATGAATTTCTGGGAAATGTATCACATGAGCTGAAGACTCCGATCGCATTGATCCAGGGATATGCGGAAGGACTGAAAGAAGGAGTCAATGATGATCCGGACAGCAGGGAGTTTTACTGTGATGTCATTATGGATGAAGCGTCAAAGATGAATCAGATGGTCAAGAACCTTCTGACGCTGAATCAACTGGAATTTGGAAATGATGAGGTAGAATTTGCACGGTTTGATATTGCGGCTCTTGTAAGAGGCGTGATCGCAAGCTGTGATATCCTGATCCAGCAGGCGGGTGCATCGGTAGATTTTGTGAGTGAAGAGAAAGTCTATGTATGGGGAGATGAGTTTAAGACAGAACAGGTAGTACGGAACTATCTGACAAATGCAATCCATCATGTGGATAATGAAAAGCGGATTGAAGTCAGAATCGTATCATCGGATGGAAAAGTAAGAGTTTCTGTCTTTAACAGCGGAAAGCCGATCCCGGAGGAGGATGTGCCGAAACTGTGGGATAAATTTTACAAAGTGGATAAGGCTCATACAAGAGAATATGGCGGAAATGGAATCGGTCTGTCGATTGTAAAAGCGATCATGGAATCGTTCCATCAGGGATACGGAGTCAGAAATTTTGATAATGGAGTAGAATTCTGGTTTGAACTGGATGCAAAATCATGATAAAGTATATAGAAAGATGCCAGGGTCAAAAAGGTCTAAGCCCACATGAGTTTGCTCATAGGTGGGTGAAAGACCTTTTGACCCGCCCCCGATATGAGCATAAAAAGTGGGATGATAATCCCACGATATGCGAATATTGGGTAGGATTGTGGGAGTGCGTAGCACGGAGCAATCTGTAGGCATCAAAGTCGGGGACTTTTGACCCCAACATCTATAGAAAAGAACGAAAACCCCTGATTTGAAAGGATTAAAGAATGATAGCAATAATTGATTATGATGCCGGAAATATAAAAAGTGTGGAGAAAGCATTGCTTGCACTTGGACAGGAAGTGGAAGTAACTTCAGACAGAGAGAAGATCCTGTCAGCAGATAAGGTGATCCTTCCGGGGTAGGAGCCTTTGGTGATGCAATGGCGAATCTGAGGGAGAGCGGACTGGATGAGGTGATCCGGGAGGTCGTAAAGAAAGAGATTCCTTTCCTCGGAATCTGCCTGGGATTGCAGCTCCTTTTTGAGAGCAGTGAAGAAGCACCGGTGTTGCAGGACTTGGAATACTGAAAGGAAAGATCTTAAGGATTCCGGAGCGGGCAGGATTGAAGATTCCGCATATGGGGTGGAATTCGCTGCATTTAGAGCATGACGGAAGACTCTTCCGGGGAATCGAGGAAAATGCATATGTTTATTTTGTGCATTCCTATTATCTGCAGGCAGAAGAGAAAGAAATCGTGAAAGCATCGACTGAATACAGCACGCATATCCATGCATCGGTAGAACAGGGCAATGTATTCGCCTGCCAGTTTCATCCGGAGAAGAGCAGCGATGTAGGTCTGCATATCTTAAAAAACTTCGTGGAACTGTAAGGAGGAAAGAAAAATGTTTACGAAAAAAAGAATTATTCCATGTCTTGATGTCAATGCAGGAAGAGTTGTAAAAGGTGTGAATTTTGTGGATCTCAAGGATGCCGGTGATCCGGTGGAGATAGCAAAGGCATATGACAAAGCAGGAGCAGATGAACTGGTATTCCTGGATATCACCGCTTCTTCAGATGCGAGAGGAACTGTGGTTGATATGGTGCGGAAAGTTGCAGAATGTGTATTTATTCCATTTACAGTAGGAGGCGGAATCCGTACGGTAGATGATTTCCAGGGCATTGCTCCGGGAGGGAGCAGATAAGATTTCCATCAATTCTTCCGCCATCAATACGCCGGAATTAATTCGTGAGGCGGCTGATAAGTTTGGTAGTCAGTGCGTGGTTGTGGCGATTGATGCCAAAAAAGGCGCGCAGACGGAAGTGGCTGGAATATTTATAAGAATGGTGGACGGATCGATGTAGGGGATCGATGCAATGGAATGGGCTAAAAAAAAGTAGAGTCGCTCGGTGCAGGAGAGATTCTTCTGACGAGTATGGACTGTGACGGCACGAAGGCCGGATATGATCTGGAGCTGACCCGTGCAATCGCTGACAGTGTTTCAATCCCGGTGATCGCATCCGGTGGTGCAGGGAAGCTGGAGCATTTCCGGGAGGCATTGACGGAAGGCGGAGCCGATGCAGCTTTGGCAGCATCGTTATTCCATTATAAAGAGCTGGAGATAAAAGAAGTGAAAGAATACTTACGAGAGAATGGAGTGTCTGTAAGATTATGAGTGGTTTGAACGGAGACTGGTATGAAGCCTTAAAAGGTGAGTTCGCGAAGCCGTATTATAGAAAATTATTTGCAACAGTGAATGAAGAATATAAGACAAGGCTGATCTTTCCACCGGCAAAAGATATTTTTAATGCATTTCATCTGACACCGCTTAAGGATGTAAAGGTTGTTATCTTAGGTCAGGATCCTTATCATAATCACGGGCAGGCACATGGATTGTGCTTCTCGGTGCAAAAGGGCGTGGAGATTCCACCTTCACTGGTGAATATTTATAAGGAGCTTCATGATGATCTTGGATGTACGATCCCGGATCATGGCTGTCTTACAAAGTGGGCAGAGCAGGGAGTGCTGATGTTGAATACTGTTCTGACGGTGCGTGCCCATCAGGCAAATTCTCACAGAGGGATTGGCTGGGAAGAATTTACCAATGCTGCGATCATGGCACTGAACAGCCAGGATCGTCCGATCGTCTTTATTTTATGGGGGAGCACCGGCACAGAGGAAGAAGCGGATGCTGAACAATCAGAAAGCATCTCATACTGGAGGCACCGCATCCGAGTCCGCTGTCTGCGTACAGAGGATTCTTTGGAAGCAGACCATTCAGTCAGACGAATGCATTTCTTGAAAAGAACGGGATCGAGCCGATCGACTGGCAGATTGACTGAACCGGGGAAGAGAGTAAAATCAGGCAGTTCCGAGTGGAAACTGCCTGATTTTTTAAGAAAGCTGCTGTATTTTGGAGATAAGAAGCCGTCCAACAGCACTGGCAAGCTGAGCAGGACGCTCGATGCGGGTAAAATCTTTTCCAAAGATTTCACGGGCAGCTTTCGTATCTCCGAAATTTCCATTTAAGATGGCCATGACCTGGATGCCATCTTTTTTTAATGCCCGGACTTCTGTGGCAACATCTTTGACAGCAGCATTGCCGGAGTAGTCACGGCTCAGAGCAAATCCATGTTCCAGACTGGCGGGAATCTTCCGGTCATCATTGGGACTTGCATCTGTAAAAAATGATGGCAATCCGGTTTGGGGCAGCAGGCTCTTCCTCCATCAATTGATGGATCGCACGCAGGGCAAGTCCGTCACGATTCCACCCGGCAGCAAAATATCGGAATAGATTCGTGTTTTTATCGGTTTCATTATAGCGGATAAAGCGATGGATCACAGTATAGCTGCGAAGGCTGGAAAAAAGAAGTGACCTGCACTGGAATCCGGAACTTTTGGAGACTTTGTGCGATGACATAACTCTGTGCTGCGAGAGTTTCCTGATAATCCATGCAGGAGGCGGAGGCATCCAGTACAAGATCTACGGAAAAGGAAGGCTGTTCTTCCTCCATCTTTGTATAAAAAAGATCCGGTCGTCATGAAGAAACAGTCCCCGCCAGATCTCGGATGTGGCAAGCTGGCCGCTCCGTCCACGGATCGGAAGTGGTACAGGAGAGACTAAAATAGCATTCTGAATCTGTTCTGACAGTTTACAAATGGAACTCCTGTAAATAAATTGATGTTCATCGAAATGAATTTGATTCCTTTTCTCCTGATGATCAATATCTTTTCGTGCCTGAAGAATCGAAGCATCTGTCCGGGTACAGGTTTCAGAAATTCCATCCGTATAATAAAGATGGGAATGATCATGTGGCCAGGTACAGAGAGCAGTATTCAGGCGGCATTCTTTTTTCTTTCGGGTAGAGGGGGCGGCCAAAGCATTGGCGGATATATTCATAATCTTTTTCAGAGGCATCCGCTGTCCGGTTAAAGTCAGGACCGGTTCTGCCGGTTCCTTTTCCTCCAGGGGCTGATGAAGAACCAGATTCAACGAAAAGTCTGTCATTTCGGACAATACGTGAAGGAAAGTGATTCAGAAGTTTCCTCTTTAGACGCATGGAACAACGATAAAGAAAAGTAAGTCTGTCCGGCTGTCCACTGTAATGGAAATATTGTTGAAAAACCGAAGTGACCCTGTGGATGATCTCCTGATCGGTTGCAGAACCACTTAAGGTAAGTTCGTTGAAAAGTTTTTTCTCTTTTGTGGAGACAAGCCCTGTATCCTGCCCGAGAATAGTATGACATCTTGCGGCCTGCAATGCATAGACAGTACTGTTCTGAGCCATCCACTGCTGTCTGGAACGGCTTGATTCCTGATCCAGGAATTTTTTTGCATAGGAATAACGCATTTCATTGAGAGCGGGACGGGCAGAGACTTCCCGTTCAAAAAGTGCAGTTCTCAAGAACAAACCAGAGAAGTCCATCGTAGAGATCCCGGTGAAGCGAATCATTGATCGTGGAAAAAAGTGTCTGCATGGCAGTTGTAAAATACCATTTATGGGCGTAACCAATAATGGAATTTGTATAAAAATCAGGAGTTCCATCCTGCCAGAAGGAGAGAAACTGTGGTTCAAAATCATAGACACCGGCTGCGGTCCAGACCATATTTTCGGCTCGTCTGACAGCAGAAATTCTTTTTCCCCTGAGAAGGGTTCTTTTTATTTCTGAAAATTCTTTTGTTTTTGTTGTACTTCATGTGGTTGCTCTCTTTTTCCTGGTGCTGGTTTTACAATCTGAAAGATGAGGTTCTGCTTTCTGCCGGTGCTTTTGGTTCTGCTTCTGTTAGGAGAAGATCGTGGTACTTTCTGTCTTTTTTTGAGATCCTTGTAGTGATGATATCCCGGATCAGAGTTTGTTCGTACGCATCAAAAGTTTTATTGGTAAGTCCCATATCCAGTGCAGGATAGGGGGGAGAGTCCATTCTGGATAAGCCGCAGAGCATCCAGCAGTCCACGCAGGTCAAGGACTTTTTCAGTCAGTTCTCCGCTTTCGCATTTTTCTCAATGTCGGAAAAAGACCGGAAAATTGTTCTGCGAACTGCTTTTTAATTCCGGGGAAATTCCCGCAGCAGTAACCGGGTCAGATTGTCCTGCGTGATGGAAGGCATCTGAAGGATCACAAACCGGGAGGCGAGAGCCTCGTTCAGTTCCCTTTTGTACCGGAATAACCATAGTTCATAGTAGCAATAAAACGAGTTGCCGGATGTACCGGAATCTGATCGTAGCCCGGAATGTGGATCGTGCGTCGGAAATCCAGTACAGAGTGGAGAACAGCGAGAGCTTCATTTCGTGCCATATTGATCTCATCGAGAATGCAGAAACCTCCGTCAACGGCACTCTGGTAGATCGGACCGGGGCGAAAGACAACTTCTCCGTTTCTAAAGGTATCATTTCCTATCATGGAAGAGGCGTCCATATTAATATGGAAAGAGAGATTATAGCAGGGACGGCGGAATGCACGGGCAAGATTTTCAGCCAGTACATTTTTTCCGGTTGCTTTTGATCCTGCGAGAAGGAGATTTTCACCGCAGAGTAAAGCGTGTACAGCAGCCTCCCAGATCTCTTTTTCCATAGTAAAGATAGCGAAGGGAAGTTTGGGAAGTATCAGCAGTGTCAGCATATTTTTGCCTGGTATTTTTTAATCTCTTCTATAATAGATGGGTTGATCTGTTCCTTTTTCAAATGTTCAAGCAATTTTTTTCACCTCTGTCAGGAGCGGAATCAGGAGAGCTGATTCTGTTCTGTATTGTAATTTCAAAATAGATTTTAATTAAGATGCCAGGGTCAAAAAGCCCCCGGCTTTGATGCCTACGGGATTGTTCCGTGCTACGCACTCCCCACAATCCTACCCTCTATTCGCATATCGTGGGATTATCATCCCACTTTTTATGCTCATATCAGGGGCGGGCCCTAAGGTCTTTCGCCCACCTATGAGCAAGCTCATGTTGGCGAAAGACCTTTTGACCCTGGCATCAATTTTATACTATAGCCGGATATAAGGAATGTCAATAAACGGAGAAGAGACATTTTTATTAAAAAATTATAAAGAGTTTGTACAAATTTTATGATTTTAAAAATATTTTTTTAAAAAGGGTTGATATCTTACTTTAAAGTGATAAACTTATGTCTAGCAAAAGAGAGAGCGTACTCTAAATTATGCGAGCAACAGTTCTTTTTGGAATATCATTATTGGGAGATGAGAAAAATGACAACCTTTTTAATCGGACTTGCAATTCTTATCATCGGTGGCTTCTTACGGAAGCTTTGTCGAGAGAATTTTCAAGCCAGATGACAGACAGACTCCGGCTGTAAAACTGGAAGACGGTGTGGATTATGTTCCTATGAGCAAATGGAAAAATGCACTGATCAACTTATTGAACATTGCAGGAACAGGACCAATCTTCGGACCAATTCAGGGTATCTTATTTGGACCGGTTGCATTCCTTACGATTCCTATTGGATGCGTCATCAGTGGAGCAGTTCATGATTATTTAAGTGGAATGATGTCGCTGCGACAGGACGGTGCACAGATGCCGGGAATCGTTCATAAGTTTCTGGGGAAAAGTGTATCAGGTTTATAATATTTTCCTCTGCCTGCTGATGCTCCTTGTCGGTGCGGTATTTACATATACACCTGGAGATCTCTTTGCAGGTCAGATCTGTGGTTTTACAGATGTAAATGTATGGACCTGGGTTATTTATGGTGTGATTCTGGTTTATTATCTTGTAGCTACGCTGTTTCCGATCGACAAGATCATTGGAAGGATTTACCCGATCTTTGGAGCAATCCTTCTGCTTTCAGCAGTAGGGGGTATTCTTTGGTATTTTCGCCCAAGGATATCAACTGGATAATATTGATTTCAGTCACGGAATTAAGGGAATCTTCGATGTTTATCCGTATTTTGACGGAATCGTGGGAGCAGAGTGCACCTGGAACAAAATTTGTTCCGGTATTCTTTGTGACAGTTGCCTGCGGTATTACATCCCGGTTTCCATTCTACTCAGTGTACAATGATCGGACGTTCCGTAAGACATGAAAAAAAGAAGGAAAAATGACATTCTACGGAACAATGATTCTTGAAGGTATGATTGCTATGATCTGGGCTGCAGCAGCAATGGGACTCTATAATTCAGGCTCTACAGCAGGAGCAACAGCAGCGGTTGGTGAAGTCGCAAAAGGACTTCTCGGACCGGTTGGAGGAATCATCGCAATCCTGGGAGTTATCGTACTTCCGATCACTTCAGGAGATACAGCACTTCGTTCCTGCCGTCTGATGATTGCAGATTATATTCATTATGATCAGAGAAAGAAAAAAGAACAGAGTGATCCTGACCATCTGTATGTTTGTTCCGGTTATTGCAATCCTTGTATTTGCAAAACTGAATGCGGAAGGATTTAATATCCTTTGGAGATATTTCGCATGGAGCAACCAGACGATTGCAGTATTCGCATTTGCAGCAATCACAGTTTACCTGATGGCGAAAAAAGGTTCAGCAAAATGGGTATTCCTTGTACCGCTTGTTCCGGGAAGTTTTTATATGTTCGTAATTTCTTCCTTTATCTTAAGTGCAAAGATCGGATTCGGACTTTCAATGAATGTAGCATACATCATTGCAGCCATTCTGACAGCGGTTTATGCAGTTGGTGTATATATGCTTGGCAGAAAATACGCTGCAAAACATACAGAAGAATAATAAAAACAGAATATGAGAAATACAATGAGGCTGTATTTGACCCTGGTATCATATTAATTGCCTACATAAATCAGAAATGACAAAAATATAAAAAATCAGTATTGACAGATATAAATAACTAGTGTACTATCTAGCTATAGCACTGATGCAGAGAGATTGGAGTGATAGAATGGAATACAATACAGCAAGTCCGATTTACTTACAGGTGATCAATGAACTGAAAAAAGCGGATGGTGAAAGGTGAGTTAAAGCCGGGGGAGAAGATGCCTTCCAACCGGGAACTGGCCGTACTGTTTAAGGTGAATCAGAATACAGCAGCCAGGATCTACCGGGAGATGGAGAGCATGGGGCTGTGCTATACAAAGCGTGGGATCGGAACATTCGTTTCAGAGGAGGATGACATGATAAGCGGATTAAAAAAGAGATGGCAGAAGAACTGGTCAGAAATTTTATGCAGGAGATGGAGGATCTGGGATTCCAAAAGGAGATATCATTGACCGGATCGCAGATTATAAGGAGGAAGAAAAATGATGCAGGCAATACTGGAATGTAAGAATCTGACAAAAAATTTGGGAGAAAGACAGCCCTGGATGATGTATCACTTCAGTTAAAAAGTGGGAAGATTTATGGCCTTCTCGGGGAGAACGGAAGTGGAAAGACGACCTGGATGAAGCTGATCGCAGGGCTGTCAAAGCCGGAAAAGGGAGAGATCTTTTACGAGGGACATCCGCTTTGTGCAAAAGACAAAGAATCGATCGCCTATATGGCAACGGAAAATTTCTTTTATAGTTATATGAAGATCAAGGATGTTGAAAAATATTATACGGATTTCTTTTGCGGGATTTGACCGGGCAGCATTCTGGAACCTCATTGGAAAAACCGGACTTGACGGGGAGATGAAGGTAAGAGAGCTGTCCAGTGGAATGAATGCGAAGCTCCGGATTGCGGCAACGCTGGCAAGAAAGGCAAAATTAACTCTGCTGGATGAGCCGTTGAACGGAGTAGACTTTTAAGGCAAGGGAGCAAATCGTCGAGAAATGATCTTAAGACAGGCAGATGAAAGCCGGACGATCGTAATGTCTACGCATCTGATCGAGGAGATAGAAAGTTATGTGGAAGAGGCGATCTTTATCAAAGGCGGTAAACTGGCAGATGTCGTAAATCTTGAAAGAGAACGGATGACGACCGGACGTTCCTTGACAGAGCTTTATATGCAGTTAATGTAGGAATGTTGAGCTGAAGGAGGTAAGAAAATGGTAAAGTTATTGAAATATGAGATGAAAAAAGCAGCAGACTTCAAGGATGGTGATTGGAAGTATTCTTCTGGTATGCGTACTTGGATTTGCACTGGGAATGCTGCTGGGACGGGAGAAGCTGGCAGCAGTAAGTCTGGCAGTGATGATGCTGGCAACCTTTTTTTGTTTTTATGTCGGGATTGAAAGCATTCTTGTACTGAACAGAGATCTGAAGACGAAGCAGAGTTATATGCTCTGGATGATTCCAAAGTCCATCTGGGAGATTCTTGGATCAAAATTCCTTGCAGCGATCCTGCAGATGCTGATCGTCTTTGTGATGTATGTGGCAGTCGGACTGATCTGTATCCTGGTCACATTACAGCATACAGGACATTTGAGTGATCTCTTTAAAATGATCTGGCAGGCAGGAGAATTATATATAGACGGCCTCCCTTCGATCATTTGGGGGATTTGCAGAGATATTCCTAGGATGGACCGTAGTGATCATGGCAGGATTTGTGGGAGTGATCCTGTCAAGAACACTGCTTCTGAATGCAAAATATTCAGGATTCCTGGCAGTTGTGGTATTTTTGCAATCATTATTGCCGTGGAGAAGATCTATGATCTGATCTGTCCTGCAATCTGCGTCAATATCGGAACATCGGGATTTAACCCTGGTTTCGTACTCTATTACCTGGTTGTAGGATTCATACTGTTTGGAGTCAGCGGCTGGATGGCAGATAAAAAATTAAGTGTATAAAAGTCTGACTTGCAATCAGGAAAAAATAGCGTTATAGTAATAAAGGGTAAAAGGAAGTAATCTTCGGGGTCGGGTGAAAGTCCCAACCGGCGGTATAGTCCGCGACCCGCAGTATCTGCGGCTGAACCGGTGGCTTTTTTCTGTGCAAAGGATGCATGGCAGGGGATTCCGGTACCGACAGTAAAGTCGGGATGAGAGAAGAAGGTTCGTGCTTTGAGAATCAGGAAGAAATTCAGGATCAGAAAGAGATTCAGGATCAGAAAGAGAGTCAGAATCAGAGAAAGCAGGAGCATCTCCTTACGATATGGAACAGCACCCCCGGATGGCAGAGGCCTCCGGGGTTTTTAGTATTAAAATTTTGCTGATCCTGCATGGAAGATTACCTTTTTCAGAAATTTAATACTGCGGTTTGGAAAACTGCAAAGAAAAAAAGGAGAGAAAAGAAATGAGTACAAAGACTATGATGCAGTCAGAGAAAAAAATGGGAGCAAGAGCGGTCGTTCAGATCGGCATGCTTGCAGCGGTAGCGGTGATCCTGATGCTTTTTGAGATTCCACTTCCGTTTGCACCGTCTTTTTATAAGATCGACTTCAGTGAAGTCCCGGTGCTTGTGGGATGCTTTGCAATGGGACCGGCTGCCGGAGCATTGATCGAACTGGTGAAGATTCTTTTGAATTTTGTACTGACAGGAACTTCAACAGCAGGAGTCGGTGAGATTGCAAATTTTGTGATCGGTTGTGCGTTATGTGTTCCGGCAGGAATTATTTACCGGAGAAACCGGACAAGAAAAAGTGCAATGATCGGAATGGCAGCAGGAACGATCCTGATGACGGTTCTTGGATGCTTTGTCAATGCGTATGTTCTTCTTCCGGCATACGGAGCTGCTTTCGGAATGCCGGTCAGTAAGCTGGTAGGACTTGGGACAGCAGTAAATCCGCATATTACAAGCCTTTCAACCTTTGTTATTTTCGCGGTAGCACCGTTTAATCTGATTAAGGGAGTGGCTGTTTCTGCGATTGTATTTGTTATCTATAAAAAGATCAGTCCGGTGCTGAGAATGAGATAAAAACCGGTAATTCCGTAGTGGAAAAAAAGGCACGAAAAATAAAATGAAACAAAAAGTTGACAGTAGCATTTTTTGTGATAGTATACTCGTCGTAACAATTTTGTAATATCTGTAATAAATGCGAAAATAATTGCATAAATTTAATAAGGGAGTTGTAAAGATATTGCAAAAATAGTTTAGGAGGAGTATATGAAATTTAATAAAAATAAGTGCTTTTTTTTGCTTCTGTATACGTGGCAGCAGTGAGTGCGATGACATTTACCGGGTTCACAAGCTACGCCGCAGAGCAGAATGCACAGATCAATGAGACGCTGTCACTGATAAGGGGAGAAGAAATACAGTGGGGTGTTTCAGAGATCGTACAGAATGCACAGAAAACCACAGTGGAAGAGACGCTGACTGCAGTGAATGAGGCGAAAGCTGCTTACGAGGCAAAGCTGGAAGAGGAGAGAAAGGCAGCCGAAGAAGCAGAGCGGATTGCCCGGGAGCAGGCAGAGAAAGCGGCAGCACTTCAGGCAGAGAAGGAATTGCTGGCATCGCTGATCTTCTGTGAGGCTGGAAATCAGCCATATGAAGGACAGGTTGCGGTTGGAGCAGTCGTGTTGAACCGTGTAAAGAGCAGTGTTTATCCGAATTCTGTCAGTGAGGTGATCTATCAGTCAGGGCAGTTTTCACCGGCAATGTCGGGATGGCTTGACCGTGTGCGTGCCAATGCAGGATATTCTGAGTCTGCACTGCAGGCAGCGGAAGATGCACTGAACGGAAGTAATCCGGTTGGTGACTGCCTTTATTTCAGCACCGGTGGATACGGAATGCAGATCGGAGATCATTTCTTCCACTGATATTTCCACGGGAATGCATTAAGCAAAAAAGATCGGGAAATAATGAAAGTAAAAGGGAAGACTTGTTGTGAATGTAAGATTCACGACAAGTCAATTTTATTTTCAGGAGGTAGGATTATGGATATTTGTCTTCCAATCCGTGATATTTATGTAAGGAAAATTCTTGATTCCGGCGGATCACCGGCGGTGGAGGCGGAAGTACTTGCAGGAGAAGATATTGTTGGAACTGCATCGGTTGCAGGACAAAAGGTGAACAAGAAATTGAGGCAGGAATTGAGCAGATGCACAGTCAGATCGCAGAGGAACTGATCGGGAAGAATCTGTTCGAGCAGGAAGAGATCGACCATTTACTCGAAAAAAGAAAAGAGATCCCGCAGGAAGTATCACTGGCAGTTTCCATCGCGACAGCAAGGGCAGCGGCAGGAAAGCTGGAAACTTTCTCTGTACCGGTATTTAGGTGGGACTCATGCACTGAAACTTCCAGCCCTGCTGATCCTGGCGGCAGACGGAACTGCAGAAGAGACAGAAATGGATTTCAGGGAACTGATGCTTGTCCCGAAAGGAATTTCTTCTGTACAAGGGACAGATCAGGGCGGCAGGTGAGATCGACAGTCTGTTCAGGGAGGCTCTGAAAAAAGAAATGGAAGAGAGGGAGAGCCTGACAGAAAAAAGCAGGATGCGGCAGATGGAGGAGTGCTGAAATTACTGGAAAAGGCAGTGGAAGAGGCGGGATATCAATGTGGAAAAGAAATCTTTTGCAGTCAATGCAGGAGCTGGAAGACTGTATGAAAAGCAGTCGGGAGTATATCGTTTTCCGGCAGAGAGCCGACGATGCGGACAGCGGGTGGAACGCTCACGGGGAGGAACTGATCGAATATCTGACCAGACTTACCGGAGAGTATCCGATCAGTCTTTTGGAAGACCCTATACAGAGAAAGATCGGGAAGGCATACAGGAGCTGGAAAAGAAACTGGAAGATCGGGAGGATTGTGAAAAAAAGACGGTATTGGGAAGACGGTCTGTTATGATCGATCCCGGAGAAATCTATACCCTGACAGAACTTTCGGAGCGTGTACGGGAAGTAACAGAGCAGGGAAAAGGGAATTATTTTATGCAGGCAGCGGAAGGAAACCGAAGATGCGGCACTTGTAGATGCAGCGGTTGCATTTGGAATCGGGCAGATGAAGCTTGGAAGTCCGGATGCCTGGAGGCGGCAGTGAAGTACAATCGTCTTTTGAAGCTGGAAGAAAAGCTGGGAAAATCGTTGGGAACGGATTGTCCTTAAGTTGAAAGCAGGGTATAATAAAAAAAAAAAAGTACGTTGAAAGCAAAGAGATAAAGCAGCGGGCGAAGTACAAAAAAGAAAATAAAAAGAAAGAGGATGAATTTGAAGATGAGCAAAAAAAGTTGAGCAGGCAATGGCATTTCATGATAAAGGATATAACTGTGCACAGGCGGTAGCCTGTTCTTTCTGCGAGGAGTTTGGAATCGATCAGGAGACGATGTTTCGTGTTTCTGAGGGATTTGGACTCGGAATGGGAATGATGGATATGTGTGGAGCAGTGACCGGAATGCTGATGGTCATCGGTATGGAGAACAGTGTTGGAAACCTGGATGGAAAAAAGCCGAGTAAAGGAGATACATATAAGAAAAGCAAAAGCGTATGCACAGAAGTTTAAAGAGATGGAAGGTTCTTACTACTGCCGTGAGTTAAAGGGTGTGGCAACAGGGACGCCGCTTGTTCCATGTTCCCAGTGTATTGCGAATGCAGTGGAGCTGACTGAGCAGTACCTTGCTTCTGAGAAAGCATAAAAAGCAGAGCTGACCGGATTGCCGCCTGCATCCATGAAAGTAGACAGGGCAGAATTGACAAAGCAGTGACCGGCATCCGTGAAGGCGGCTGCCGGCAGAGCTGACCGGGCAATAAGCGGGGGATCAGATCATCCCCCACATCCAGTAAGAGCAGGCCGAGAAACCAGCTTGTGAAAATCCCATAAAAGTATAACAGGCCCGGCGATGGTGAAGATCTTGCATCCGATACCGAAGACCTGGCCTTCTTTTTTTTTGTATTCAATGGCAGGTGCGGCAACAGAATTGGCGAAACCGGTAATCGGAACCAAAGCTCCTGCACCGCCCCATTTTGCCAGTTTCGGATAAATTCCGGTTCCCGTCAGAATGACACTGATCAGGACGAGAAGCATGGAAGTCCAGTTGCTGCAGTCATCCTGGGAAAGTTTTGCAGTTCGCAGAGGTTGAAAATAATCTGACCGAGAACGCAGACAGCCCCTCCTGTGAGAAAAGCCCTGAGCATATTCAGCCAGAGATTGTGGCGTGGCGTCTTCTGATCTACATAAGTTTTATATTGTTGCTGTCGTTTCATTTGTTCTGTAGGATTCATAACAATACTCCTTTCCTGAAAGTGATCCCGCAAGTTTCATGACTCTTTCAGATCATCATGAATAGTTTGTATCATTTTGAAAATAATATCCCTGTAACCATTCAGATGTGAGAAAATACGGAAAGCAGAAACGGGGAATTTTCTTATGGATCAGACAAAACTATGCGGAACACAGAGCCTGCATTTTCAGAGACCGGCATACATTTTAAGTGCGGCATCTGTTGCAGGAAAGAAAGAGGCGGAAGGTCCGCTTGGAAAAAATTTGATATGGTAGATGAGCAGGATAACCTGTTCGGGGCAAAGACCTGGGAAGAAGCAGAGAGCAATATGCAGAAAGAAGCCTGTATACTGGCCATCGGAAAAGCAGGACTGAAACCGGAGAAGATCCGGTATCTGTTCGGGGAGATCTTCTGAGGCAGGGGATTGCCACTTCTATGGGAGTGGAGGCACTGCAGATTCCTATGTTCGGGCTTTACGGGGCATGTTCAACATCAGGAGAGGCACTGGCACTGGCAGCAATGAGTGTGTCGGCAGGGTATGGAGACTCTATGCTGGCGGTTACATCAAGCCATTTCGGAAGTGCGGAAAAGGAGTTCCGTTTTCCGTTGGGTTATGCCAGCCAGAGACCTTTATCTGCACACTGGACAGTGACCGGGAGCGGGGCTTTTGTAGTGGGAACGGATCCGGGAAATGTGAAGATCAGCGGGATCACAGTGGGAAAGATCGTGGACTACGGACTGAAAGATTCGCAGAATATGGGAGCATGCATGGCTCCGGCGGCTGCTGATACGATCGTCAGGAATTTGAAAGATTTCGGACGGACGGCAGAAGATTATGACCGGATCATTACGGGCGATCTTGGCTCCATCGGTCAGTCAATTTTATTTGATCTGGCAGCAGAAAAGGGATATGATCTCCTGCAGAAGCATCTGGACTGTGGAATGTTGATCTTTGATTCTGAGACGCAGGATACCCATGCAGGGGGAAGTGGCTGTGGATGTGCGGCAGTGACGCTGGCATCGTATCTGCTGCCAAAGATTGAAAGCGGGGAATGGAAAAGGATTTTATTTGTCCCCACAGGAGCATTGATGTCAACGGTAAGCTTTAATGAAGGTGCAAGTGTACCGGGGATCGCACATGGGATTGTGATCGAACATTGTCGGAAGGAGGCGGCGGGATGGACTATCTGATTTCATTTCTGATCGGGGGTGTGATCTGTGCGTTGGTACAGATTTTACTGGACCGGACAAAACTGATGCCTGGCAGAGTCATGGTATGTCTGGTATGCGGAGGTGTGATTCTTGGATTTGCCGGACTGTATCAGCCCTTTCAGGATTTCGCGAAAGCAGGAGCAAGTGTGCCGCTGCTTGGATTTGGAAATGTTTTGTGGAAAGGGGTAAAAGAAGCGGTAGATAAAAATGGATTTATCGGTATTTTTATGGGAGGTTTTAAAGCAAGTGCCGTGGGGATATCGGCCGCACTGGTCTTTGGATATCTGGCTTCGCTGATCTTTGACCCGAAAATGAAAAAGTAGCAGGAAGAAAAGGTTTTCGCAGGAAAGCCTTTTTTTCTTTTGCGGAAGGGGATAGTGTGGTATAATAAACCAATAGCGTTTAGAATGAAGACGCAAAGATAAGCGACTGACGTGGAATGTGAGGAAGATAAATATGGATGAGAACAGCAAGAAGACAGCTTTAAGAGAGACACTGCAATCCTTCGTACACCGGGAGAATTATATGTGATCATGTCAGGGAGCGACAAAGCTTCCGTTTGTGGTATGCAATCCGGAGACTTTTGATGATGAGATCCTTCTTTATCATAGAGAAGAGGATGCGAAAAATAAAGCAAAGGAACTGACGGAGGCTCATTATCTGGCAGGTGTGGCAAAGCTGGTGGATGACCAGTTACTGGCATTTTATACCAGTCTGTATCTGATGGGTGTGAACGGTCTTTCTGTGAATGTAGGGACAGACCAGGAGAAAAAGAGTCCAGCTCAAAGATCTTGTAGTCCGTCAGAATATGAAGGAAGCAGGAGAAGGAAAGATGATCGTGGAGAATCCTGAGATGCATCTGACCGCTATTTATCTGATGCAGGAACTGCGTCATCAGACAGGTGGAGAAGTGACGGATCAGATCAAAGAACTGCAGGAAGAGTTACTGGCACATTATCAGAAAGGCACATTCCTGATCTCGGTACAGGAGGATGGACAGATTCCGGTTCTGGAAACAGAAAGATGGAAGTATGTATCAGCCGATCTTTACAGATATTCTGGAGTTCCGCCGTTTTGCGGGAGACAAAAAGTTAAAGATGCTGGCAATTCCGTCAGCAAAGATTCCGGAGGCACTGATCCCGGATGCAAGGGGCGTGGTGATCAACCCACTGGGCGTGAATGTCCAGCTTACGGTACATCGTCCGAAAAAAGAAAAGCCGGAGGCATAGGAAGATCCGAGTGTCTTCCGGAAAGTTGGAAGGACAGGAAAAAGATAGATGGAAATTGCATTATACATTAGAAAAGAGTATTTCAGAGGCGTCACGCTGACGGATAAAAGTGCCCATATTCTGGAATTTCATTATGAAGGAGAGCATGTGGACGTATTCGAGAATGGAGGACTGGTCTTCCGTTTCCGATATGTGCTGGAGACAAAGTTCAAGGCGAATATCGTTGAGTTTTATATCCCGGATATGACGATGCGTGGAAAAGGATATGGAAGCGTCTGTATGTGCGAGATTCTGGATCAGCTCCGTCAGAAGCAGGTGACTGTGATCCGTTCGCCGTTTGGATATGCTCTGGCACCGATCGGTTATACAGGTCCGGATCAGTACCGTCAGCTTATGAGAGGCTTTTGGGGAGCAACCGGTTTTGAGATCAGTGGAGATGGAGATGAAGCGATCAGATTTTAGCCTGAATGGCGGAAAGGCTGATCTGAGAGCAGACACCGGAAATGCGGTACAGTAAAAATGCACAATACTGATTCAACAGGCATAAACTATCCTGAAAAGATCTACATTGGAAGTGGACTCCAGGGAATAGTTTGTGCCTTTTTAATATTGATAGCAGGCAACAGATTTAAAAGGGGAATGACGAATGTATAAGATCATGATCATAGAAGATGACCTTGTCATGGCAGAGGCCATCGCAAAAGAGATGAATGCGTGGGGGAATGAAGCGGTTTATGTAAAGAATTTTCAGAATGTTCTTTCCTTTTTTTGCCGCTCAGGCACCGCATCTGGTCCTCCATGGATATCACGCTTCCTTTCTATAATGGATACCACTGGTGCAGCGAGATACGGAAAGTGTCGAATGTACCGGTGATTTTTTATTTCTTCCGCAGCAGATAATATGAATATTATCATGGCAATGAACATGGGCGGAGATGAGTTTATCGAGAAGCCGTTTGATCTGAATGTAGTGACAGCAAAGGTGCAGGCAGTACTCAGGAGGACTTATGATCTGTCGGGGAAAGTTCCCATGCTGGAGCATCGGGGAGCCATCCTGAATCTTTATGATACAACGCTGACTTATGAGGGACAAAAAGTGAATCTTACCAAAAAATGAGTTTAAAATCCTGCAGATCCTGATGGAGAATAAAGGCCGGCTGGTGAGCCGGGATACGCTGATGACGAAGCTGTGGGAGACCGATGATTATATCGAGGAAAATACTCTGACAGTAAATATTGCCAGGCTGAGAAAAAAGCTGGAAAAAAGCAGGACTGGATGAGTTTATTACGACGAAAGTCGGTGGCGGTTATCTGATTGAGGTGGAACGATGAAGCTGGTATTGCAGTATTTTTTATAAAAAAGACAGGTGATCGGATGGAGTATCCTGTGCGGACTGATTTATCTGCTTATCTTTTCGTTGAGCGGGATTGATTTAAAGGCAGCAGTATATCCGGCACTTTTTATGTCTGGTTTTGGAATTGTCTTTTGCTGGCCGGATTTTTCCGATTTATAGAAAGGCACAGGAGACTGGAGTTTTTGGAAAAGGACAAGGGACCTTATGGAGAAAGTCTCCCAAAAGCAGCGGATCTGTGCGAAGCGGATTATCAGAAGCTTCTGAAAAAGGAAGAGCAGGAATGGAGAGACAGGCAGAAAGTATGGGATGATACCATGAGCGACATGGAGGACTATTATGCCGCCTGGGTGCATCAGATCAAAGCTCCGATCGCAGTCATGCAGGTACTTTTACAGCAGGAGGATACAGAGCAGAACCGGGAATTAAAAGCGGAGCTGTTCCGTGTGGAACAGTATGCAGAGATGGCACTGAGTTATGTACGGCTTAATGAAAGAGGCGGAGGATTTGACCTGGTTGCAGCAGAGTATGCACTGGATCCTGTTATCAGAAAAGCAATCCGCAAGTATGCAAGTCAGTTCATACGGAAAAAATCCAGGTGGTCTATCAGGGAACAGATGAGGTTGTTCTGACGGATGAGAAATGGCTGTCTTTTATAGTGGAGCAGATTTTGTCTAATGCAGTGAAGTATACGCAGCAGGGATCGGTAACGATCCGGGTAGAGGGAGACCGACAGCTTGTAATCGAGGATACGGGGATCGGGATCGCGGCGGAGGATATCCCAAGAATATTTGAAAAAGGTTATACCGGAGAAAATGGCAGGCTTGGAAAAAATCTACCGGGATCGGTCTGTATTTGAGTCAGATGGCTGCGAAAAAAAGTTAGGGCATACGATCTCGGTAGAATCCATTCCGGGAGAGGGAAGTTCCTTCAAAATCGACCTGAGTTCTTATGATCTCCAGGTGGAGTAAAAAAGCAGTGAGGTTCGTCTTACAAAAAAAACATAGGACAGCGGAAATGTCACCCGATTCGATGGTAGCATTTCCGCTGAATTGTTATACTGACTTCAGTACCTGGGAAGGGTACATGAAGAGTATAAGAAGTTTAGAGAAGGGAGTTATAGAAATATGACTGTATTGGAAGTAGAAGACATCAAAAAATATACAGGCCGAGGTTTGGCGGCAATCAGGTGCAGGCACTTTCCAAAGTGACATTTTCTGTTGAAGAGGGAGAGTATGTATCGATCATGGGGGAGAGCGGTTCAGGAAAGACAACACTTTTAAAATATCATGGCGGCACTGGACCGTCCGACACAGGGAGAGGTTTATCTGGATGGAAGACCGTTATCTGCCATTAAAGAAAAGGATATTTCAAAATTCCGAAGAGAAAATCTTGGATTTGTATTTCAGGACTTTAGTCTGCTGGATACATTTAACCTCAAAGATAATATCCTGCTTCCGTTGGTGCTGAAAGGCGTACCGTACCGGGAAATGAATCAGAAACTGATGCCGGTTGCAGAAGAACTGGGAATTGCCGGTCTTCTGGAAAAATATCCCTATGAAGTATCCGGCGGACAGAAGCAGCGTGCAGCGTGCAGCCGCAGCAAGGGCATTGATTACAGAGCCTCGTCTGCTCCTTGCAGATGAGCCGACCGGAGCATTGGATTCCAAGTCCACGGACGAAATGCTTGGTATTTTTTCAAGGATCAATCAAAAAGGGCAGACCATCGTTATGGTAACACATTCTGTAAAAGCAGCGAGTCGTGCAGGAAGGGTATTATTCATCAAAGACGGGGAAGTGTTCCATCAGGTATATCGTGGTGAGCTGAGTGATGAGCAGTTTTATCAGAAAATCTCAGCTACATTGACCATGCTTGCGACAGGTGGTGAAAGACGATGAAAAGAGGACTTTATTTCAGACTTGCCGCAACCGGGATGTCGAAGAATAAAAAATTTTATTTTCCGTACATTTTTACCTGCTTCTGCATGGTGATGATGTATTATATCATTCAGTTTTTTGCGGATCAGTGACGATTTCAGGACAATGAGGGGCGGAGAATACATGCAGATGATCCTGGGAATGGGAACACCTGTGATCGCAGTCTTTTCCTGGATTTTACTGTATTATACAAATTCATTTCTGATCCGCAGACGGCAGAAAGAATTTGGTCTGTATCATATCCTGGGTATGGGAAAAAGAGAACTGGTAAAGATTCTGATCTGGGAAAATCTGATGACTGCTGTGATTTCGATTGCGGGAGGTCTGCTGGGCGGAATTTTATTTTCCAAACTTGCAGAACTGGCTGCAGTCAGGATCGTAGGAAACCATCTCGGTTATAAGATGACCATAGAACCGAAGGCAATCTATTATACCGTATTCCTTTTCCTGGCGATTTTTGCAGTGATCCTTCTCAGGATGCTGATCTTTATTTTCAGGACAAAGCCGGTCGATATGATGAAAAGTGAGACAGCAGGTGAAAAACCGCCGAAGGCGAACTGGATTCTTGCCATTGCAGGTCTTATAATCCTTGCCGGGGCATATTGGATCGCAGTGAGCATTGAAGAACCGATGGAGGCGATGCTGTGGTTCATGGTAGCGGTGCTGATGGTGATCGTTGCAACCTATCTGCTTTTTATTGCCGGTTCGGTGGCATTTTGCAGACTGATGCAGAAAAAGAAAAATTATTATTATAAGACAAGACATTTTGTATCCATTTCTTCTATGGTATACCGTATGAAGAGAAACGGAGCAGGTCTTGCGTCAATCTGTATTCTTTCAACAATGGTGCTTGTGATGGTCTCTTCCACGGTCTGCCTTTTTATGCCAGCATCGAAGGAAATTTAGCGAAAGGCTATCCACAGCAATTTTCGGTTGAAATGGCATCAGGGAAGTTCTCTGGAAGATAAAGACAGGGAAGAAAAAATTAAAAGAAAACAGTCGGACAGACGATAAATGGAAATAAAATCAAATTAAAAGAAACAAAAAGAATATCACATACTGAGTACTGCATGTGTAAAGACAGATGAGGGAATCAAGTTTGAGCATGAAAATATAAAAAGTCTGGACAGTCTGAAGATGCTGTATATTCTGACCGTTGCAGATTATAACCGGCTGACAGGAGAAAATCTGTCATTGGAAAAAAATGAGTTATATGTCTACTTACCGGATGAAGCATATGAAAAGGATACGTTTCAGGTGGAAGGATGTGGCAAGTGGAAAAATAAAGGAACGCCGGACAATCAGTTTATCTGTGGAGATGATGTTGAAACTCTAAATTCCGGTGTGTATCTGATCGTGCCGGATGAGGATGTGACGCATCAATTTGAGGCTGCACAAAGAGCGGTGTATGGTGAAAATGCTTCCAGTGAAAAATTATGTTATGCATTTGATACGGATCTGTCAGAAGAAGGGCAGGTCAGTCTGGTCAGCGAGCTGCAAAATAATATTTCAACACTCCAGCTTCCAGGATGAGCAGTTCCCGATGGTAAATGTGAATGCGAGAGCGGTGTCAAAGAGTGATTATTATGCACTGTATGGAGGATTGTTCTTCCTTGGTATCCTGCTTGGATCTGTCTTTATCTTTGGTATGATTCTGATCATTTACTACAAGCAGATTACGGAAGGATATGAAGATCAGGGAAGATTTTCAATTTTGATGAAAGTTGGAATGACCAGGAAAGAAGTACGGCAGAGCATTAATTCACAGGTCATGACAGTCTTCTTTTTTACCGCTGGCAATGGCCGGAATGCATACTGCATTTTCATTTCCGATCATAAGGAAGATCTTGAAAATGTTTGCCATGAATGATGAAAAGCTGTTGATACTTGTCATGATCTGCTGCTATCTGGCATTTGCAGTTTTTTTATGCGGCTGTGTATCTGCTTACATCAAGAGAATATTATAAGATTGTCAGCAGGGATGAAAAAAAATAGAAATAGCAAATTAAGTTTACTGAAAATTAAGAAAAAACCAGTTTTCTTGTCGTTCTTATTCGTGATAAAATAAAATTATCAGAAAATAAGAACGGGAGGAGCTGGTTTTTATGATGGAACATACACTGATAACGATTGGAAGACAGTTTGGCAGCGGTGGACATGAGGTAGGCAACCGGCTTGCGGAACGACTGGATATTCCTCTTTATGACCATAATCTTTTGCGGATGGCAGCGAGAAGAACTGGGAGTTTCAGATGAAGATGTAGCAAAAGTAGATGAGACGATGCTGGGACGTTTTCTTTCCGGTTATGTGGCAGGCAGCGGTGAATATACAGCATTTATGAGCGGTGAAGAAGCGGGCAGGCCGTTAAGCGACCGGTTGTTTGAAGCCCAGTCAGAGCTGATCCGGAGACTGGCACAGAGAGGTCCTGGTATTTTTGTAGGAAGATGTGCAGATTATGTTCTGGGAGATTATTCAAATGTGATCAATACATTTATTTATGCATATAAGGATGACCGACTGAACCGGATCATGGATATCTATAAGCTGACAGAGAAGCAGGCAGCAGATAAGATCAAAAAGACAGACCGGGAGAGAAAAACTCTATTATGAAGCCCGGACCGGAAGAGAGTGGGGCGGGATCGAGTCCAACAGTATGCTTTTTAATACCAGTCTTCTGGGGATCGATGGTGTGACAGATGCACTGGAAGCCATCTACCGGAAATGGGAATCCAGAGGATAGGCAGCAGGGGATGACGGAGTTATATCAGAAAAGATACGAAGAGGCATAGAAAATGAAAAAAGAACCATTAACGGTTCCGTTTCAGCAGACGGATCTGTAATGGTTCTTTTTCGTATCGGACTGCGTGCCGGAGGATGACGACGATAGAGATCAGAATGGTCCCATAGCGGATCGGAGCTAGCGGAACCGTCCGCAATACATTCAGACAAAAAGCAGAGATAGGTGATCATGCTTCGGAAAAGATGAGGATCAATGACCAGAAGCAATGAAAAGATCAGATAAAATGCAGCCAGTGTCAGTACAGGACGCAGATCAGGATAAAGTCCCAGCAGGCACCCAAAGGAGACGGCAATCGCTTTTCCACCCATTCGCGGATGAAAAAAGCGGAAAGGCATGTCCGATCACCGGTGCGGCAAGAACCAGTGCGAAGAGTGGATCTGTCGGTGAAAGGACATGCAGTGCAATATGCACCGGAAAGAATCCTTTGGCAAGTTCCAGGAGCAGGATCAGTGTTCCGGTTTTGATCCCGGTGTGTGCGAAAGCATTGAATGCCCCGGATTTTGATCATCGCTCAGACGGCAGATGTCAATATGGTAAAAATATTTTGGAATCAGGTAGGCAAAAAAGAATACTTCCTGACAGATATCCTGCAAAGATGAAAAAAATCCCGTATATCATAAATGATTCCTCTGTGCATATAATTTTTCAGCGAGACGGCAGATTTCAACAGCAGAATCATGGGGAATGCAATGATTCTGTTGCTTTTGCATCTCAATTCTTGCATCTTCATTCTTCATCAGTCGGCGGCCCAGTGTAACCTGCCCATGGACAGTCCGTGCAGTGACAGACATTCCATGGGATGTGAAAAAGGCAAGGTTCTTTGTCTCACAGCCAGGGATGGGACTGGTATGCACAAGAGCGATCTGTCGGACAGCCGCTTCCAGTGCTTGTAAGTCCGCCGGGTTTGGAAAAGATGACATCACTTGCATCCATATAGGCAGGAACATGATCTGTAAATCCAAGAATCCTGACCTGGGGATTCTTCCCGAAAGTGGTCTGAAGGATCTGCCGTAACCGTCGGTTATTTCCGCAGATTACGACTACATATTCATCTGCTTCAAGCTTACGGATCAGTTCAGCGACAAGAAGGTTGACCTTCCCAAATCCCATGCTGCCGCTCATGACCAGATAGACATGAGCATCCGAAGGCAGTCGGCAGAGCTTTCGGGCAAGAGAACGTTTCTTCTGGGTGGAAAAAGCCTGCTTTACCGGAATACCAAGTGGAAAAAGCTGCTTTTTTGGAAGCCCTTTGTGGATAAGTTCTCCCAACAGATCCTTCTGAGGGACGATATAGCAGTCACAGTCTGTCTCTTCCCAGAAAGGAATACAGGTATAATCTGTACCGATGGCAATCACCGGAACAGAAAGAAGCCCGCGATGCTTTAAACAGGTGAGGACTTCGGCCGCATAGAGATGCGGTGTCAGAATAAGATCAAAAGAATGTTCTTTAATATAACGATCCAGTCTGCCTGCAAGCAGCGAGTTCGCATAATAGACCGGTGACTTCCGTGTGCTGGAACTGATCAGTCCTCCCACTTTGTAAAGCAGGGAGAAGAAAGCAGGGATATGTCTGACAATGGAAATATAAGCCCCACCGACCATATGGGAGCCCGTTTTCCCGCCAACCAGCATCAGATCCATAAATTCTACTTCATGGCCACGCAAAAGTGCAGCCTCCATAACTGCTTTACCGGCGGAGTTATGCCCTTCGCCGGTATTACAGGATAAGATTAATATTTTCATAAACTTTTTATAACCTTTTTAAAATCGGATTATTTCATCATGGATGCAAGGATCTGGTTTACTTCTTTGCCGTCCGCTTTTCCCTTGACTCTCGGCATCAGTTCCTTCATGATTTTTCCTTTCTCTTTTGCAGTTGGTGTCTCAATCCCCAGTTCAGAAAGAACAGTCTGGATGACTGCTTTGATCTCATCAGCATCCATCATCTTTGGTGCATATTCTTCCAGAACGCTGAGACGCTTCTGAGTTTCTTCGATGAGATCGGTGCGGTCTGCAGGGGTCATTTCAAGAGTCTCTTTAACTGCTTGATCTCTTTTTAAGATAACTTGTCCTTCTTCCTCTTCGGTCAGGTCGGCTCTTTTGTCGATGGGCTTTATTTTTAAGGGATGAAAGAAGAAAAAGAAAGTGCAGCTTTTCGCTCTTTGTCTCCAGCCTTCATCGCAGCAACCATTTCACTTCTGATTTCATCAATTTTACTCATGATAATTGTCCTCCTTATTTACTTAAGATACATAAAGATTTTAGCAGATGAAAGAAGGCATTTCAATAAGTCAGGAGGTTTAATCAGGAAAATTAAAAGAAATAAAATCCTGGAATTAGCAAAATGAATAAAAAGTATAGCAATATATATATAATTTTTAGAAAATTAACGAAAAATTTATAATTGGGTTGACAACTGTAGGGTGAGGGGGTAAACTACGTGACATAAAGCAAAGGTGCTTTGAGGAGAAGAACTCAAAGTGCCTTTTTCTTTTTATAAAAGAATACCTGAACATTGACACAAAGGCGTGTCCTTAATTCTGAAAAAGCATGAAAACCATGCGGAGAGGAAGAAAGGATACGTTTTTTATTTTATGGGGAATCCTGTGAAATAAACCTCGGCTGGGGAGAGGAGATGCTTCGGAGGTATAAGGAGGAAGATGTATATGACACAAAGAAATCATCACACAAATTTCAGAAACAGTCGGAACAGAAGTATTTGGAATCTGGTTCTTGATCGGTGCAGCATTTGTATTCTTTTATGCAGGCTGGTTTTGCAATGGTTGAGACAGGATTCACCAGAGCAAAAATGCAGGAAATATCATCATGAAGAATCTGATGGATTTCTGTATCGGAACGGTAGTGTTCATTTTCCTGGGCTTTGGATTGCTGCTCGGTGAAGATGCACTCGGAGGATTTATCGGACTCCCGACACTGGGAGTTTTCACAGACTATGCAAATTTTGACTGGTCTAATTTTGTATTCAACCTTGTCTTCTGTGCAACAGCGGCAACAATTGTATCAGGAGCGATGGCTGAAAAGAACAAAATTCCTTTCCTATTGTATCTACTCAGGAGTGATCTCCGCAGTTGTCTATCCGATCGAGGCACACTGGATTTGGGGCGGCGGCTGGCTTGCACAGCTCGGATTCCACGACTTTGCAGGTTCAGCAGCAATCCATACAGTTGGTGGCCTGACAGCATTTATTGGTGCAGCAATGGTAGGTCCGAGAATTGGAAAGTTTTCAAAAGATAAAAATGGAACAGTGACAAAAAGTACATGCTGTTACAGGAATGACAGTTACCCAGGTTATGGGATGTGGTATCCAAAAGGTGCCGGCGAAAAATATCGTGGAGTTGAGATGGACGTGAACCGTTCTTCCGGTAAAAGTAGAAGTTATCGTTGGAAATATTCCGGTTGAGAAAGTCATCAAACAGCATCCAAGACACTGTATACAGGACATGTCGGTGATGGTAAGATCTTTGTATACAACGTGCAGAAATAAAAAGTACATACAGGAGAAGAAGAAGATCTCGAAGCATTGAAAGATGTAGAATAATACTTGAGTAAAAAATAATCTCAAAAACAGTAACGACTGTTTTTCCGGAGATTATTTTTTATGATTATTGAACGATTTTTTGAATAAATTTTTTATAAATAAGATTGAAATCTTATATACTACTATATTTAATAAGAAGTAACAGCGTAAAAAACAACACAGGATGGTAAAAATGACCTAAAATTTTTAGATTATCATATAATTTGAAAAGAAAAATGTGAAAAAATACTATTTTATGTAAAGAGAGTTAAATAAATATAAAATTTTTTCTTTAAAAAGCTAAAAAAATGTGATATAGTGTAATACAAACATATGATATTGAAATTCAGGAGGGAAAATTAAGAATGAACAATTATATGTATCTGGTTCCAGTTGCAGCTGTCATTGCTCTTCTTTTTGCAGCGTATCTTGCAGCAAAGGTTTGTCCAGAGTATTATTCCCACTTGCAATCATAGGATATGGTCTGATCGCTTCTATCCTTGGAACATTCTTCGTAGAGGCGGAAGGGAACACAAGTCTCAAACTCTTACAAGGAAGCTATGCTTCTTCAGCAATCGTAATCATTGCTTCTTTAGCACTTAGCTGGGTGCTTTTTCGGAAACATGAACGCAGCAATCGCAGTTATCGCTGGTCTGATTGTTGGTGTTATCATTGGTAACATCACAGGTACTACATCAGCAGATTACAAACCGGTTAAAAGGAATCGGAGAGCAGTCTGAGACAGGTGCAGCTACAACAATCATCAGTGGTCTTGCAGTTGGTATGAAATCAACAGCTATCCCGCTGCTTCTGATCTGTGTTGGTATTTTTTTTTCTTATAATGTATTTGGTCTGTATGGAATTGCTCTTGCAGCAGTTGTATGCTTTCTACAACAGGAATCACTGTTGCAGTTGATGGCTGGTCCGATCGCAGAC
>VOFC01006868.1_pt1 | contig 55851 bp, 61 predicted proteins | sample 5384161 | NCBI WGS metagenome assembly VOFC01 (sample SAMN12384722, study PRJNA508395) | human gut metagenome | isolation source: healthy gut B | host: Homo sapiens | reverse complement strand
CAAGGTCACCGTATTCGGCGATCCACTTAGCGGCGGTCTTCGGACCGCACTTCTCGATGCCGGGCACGTTGTCGACCTTGTCGCCCATGAGGGAGAGGTAGTCGACGATGCGCTCAGGCGGAACGCCGTACTTATCAATACGCCCTCGCGGTCGTAGAACTTCACGTTCATCGTGTTGATGAGCACGATGTCGTCGTCGACGAGCTGGGCCATGTCCTTGTCGCCCGTGGCGATGATGCTCTTCATGCCCGCGGCGCGCGCCTTTTCGGCGATCGTCGCGATCACGTCGTCGGCCTTCGACGCCGGGCACCGAAACGACGGGCCAGCCGAGGGGGTCCTTCAGAATGCCGTGAAAGCGGTTCGATCGCATCTCGTGGCGGAAGTTCTTCCCCTGCGCGTCGAAGATGATGACGGCGTGATCGGGCTTGGCAAGCGCCCAGACCTTGCCGAGCATGCCCAGAAAGCCCCGGACGGCCCCCGTCGGCTCGCCCGAACTCGTGCGAAGGTCGGGAAGGCCGTGAAAGGCGCGGAAAAGATAGTTGGAGCCGTCGATGAGAAGAATCTTGGACATGTTGGAAGTCGTTGCTGCAAATGTATGAATGGGCCGTAAAAACCGGCTGCCGTAAGAATAGCCGAAAAAGCCGTCCGCCACGGCGAAGCCAGAGACGCATCCATACATGCGGACACACTTCGCCTGTCGCCTCTGAACGCCTCGCCGTGGCACAATTGGACTGACAGGGCCGCGATGCGCCGCAGGAGGTCTCGCAGGCGCATTCCGACCATTCATGGGCCTGACGCCCGCCGGCCCTGCCTCCCTTCACCGCGCCGCCGCTTCCGCGAAGCCCATGACGAGCGGCGCAAAGGATTAGCCATGACAAAAACCAGAAACTGCCTGTCCGCCCTCTGTCTCATCGCCGTTTCGACCGCCGCCTGCGCGGCTCCTTCGGCTCCGAACGACGCGCCGCCCCCGTACGCGGGCGACGTGAAGATCGAGAAGCCCGCTCCGCAGTCCGGACCCGCAGCCCGCAAGCCGTCCGCCGAGGAGGCCAACCCGCTCCTTCCGAGCAAGTCCGACATGGAGAAGGCCCGCGAGGAGCGCGCCCCCACGGCCATCTGCCGCCCAAGTTCGACCGCCAGACCAAGATCGAGGAGGTCCGTGACGAAAACAACCGCGTCACCGAATACGTCGTGACGCCGGGCACCACCCAGATCCCCTATCGCATCGAGAACAGGGCCGAACGTCCGATCGACTCCTCGCCTGCGGGCAACTCCAAGAGTACGCTCGGCACGACCAAGTTCATCGAACTCGGCTGGTAACCGCATCCCTTTATGGCACAAGCATTCAATTACGCCGACGGCCTGCGTTGGTTCGGCGAGGGCGTCCGCGCCCTCAGGAACCGGCCGCTCGGGCTCGTCGGCATCGTCGTCTTCTATGTCCTCATAAGCGGCCTGCTCTCGGGCCTGCCCGTCGTGGGCACGATCCTCGCAGGCGTCTGGATGCCGTTCGGAGCCGTGCTCACGGGTTTTGCCGCCCGCGAGGCGCTCGCAGACAGGCTTCCCGGATACGCACCGCTTCTCGCCGCCTTCAGGAAGCAGGGCATGCGCCTGCACCTCATCGCCGTGGGCCTCATCAGCGCCGGCGTGCTTGAGCTCGTTATGCTCGTCTTCCAGCTGCTTTCCGCCGACCAGATCGCGCAGTGGAAGATGGTCGAGGGGGCGATCGACCCCGAAAGCGTCGCGGCACACTTCCCGTCCGCAGGCGTTGCGGCGGCGCTTGTCCTCTACACTCCGCTCTTCATGGCGACGCTCTTCGCGCCGCTTCTCATCGTGCGGACGCGGGCCAAGGCGCGGGCAAGAGCTTCTTCTACTCCTTCTTCGGCATCCTGAGGAACTTCTCGGCCTGCCTCACGACGGCCGTCCTCCTCGTGCTGATGACGAGCGCGGCGGTATTTCTCACCGTCGGTGCGGGCCTTGCCGCCGGGCTCGGCGGCGCCACGACCTACCATCACGCCGATCATCGCGATCCTCGTCACGACGATCGCTCAGACCTGCGTCTGGCCGATGTACCGCGACCTCTTCGGTCCGAAAAACCTCTTCGAGCGTCTCGACTGAGTCCGCCTGAGCTCATTGTCGACCCTGTCGACATCATCAAGGAAGGCCGCGTCACCGCGGCCTTCTTCACATCCTCACGCCTCGAGCCCCTCAAAAAGCGAGGGCTGTCCGTCGTCCCTCGGCGCGGGCGATCCCACGGCAAGCCCCAGCAGCCTGACGCCGCCCTTCGGAATCTCCATGCCCGCCAGAAGCCTGCAGGCATCCTCCGCCAGCCTCGTCATGGCGTTCGCATCATAGGGAACCTCGGCCGCCACCGAGCGCGTGCGCGTCGTGAAGTCGTGGCTTCTCACCTTGAGTGAAAGCGTGCTTCCTGCAAAGTCCGCGCGGCCGAGCCTGAAGGCAAGCTCGGCGGCAAGCTCTCCGATGATCCCCCTCAGGCGCACGGGATCCCTGACGTCCCGCTCAAGCAAAGGTCCTCTCGCACCCGACGCTCTTTGCGAACGCGGCTCGACCTCACGGGCCTGTCGTCGATCCCGCGCACGAAGCGGTAGAAATCGTAGCCAGACTGTCCGAAGTGGCGCATCAGATCGGAGAGCGGCACGGCTCGGAGTTCAGGCGCCGTTCTGATGCCGAGCGCATGGAGTCTGGCGGCCGTGGCGGGGCCCACGCCCCAGAAGGCCTCTACGGGCAGGCGGTCGATGAAGTCGATCGCCCTTTCGGGATGGATCGTGCAGAGACCGTCGGGCTTTCGCCAGTCGGAAGCGACCTTGGCGAGGAACTTGTTGTAGGAGACGCCGGCGCTCGCCACAAGGCCGAGCTCCTCGCGGATCGCGCGCTTGATGGCGACCGCCACCTCGACGCCGAGGGCGAGCCCCTGCTTGTTGACGGTCACGTCGAGAAAGGCCTCGTCAAGGCTGATGGGCTCGATCACGTCGGTATAGCGCCTGAAGATCTCGTGGATCTGACAGGAGACGGCCTTGTAGTGGCTCATTCGTCCCTCGACGAAGATCAGTTCGGGACAGAGCTCGCGCGCCCTCGAACTCGGCATGGCGCTGTGCACGCCGAAGCGCCTCGCCTCGTAGCTTGCCGTCGCAACGACGCCGCGCCCCCTGAGCGTGTCCGACCGCGATCGGGCGTCCCCGAAGCTCGGGGCGGTCACGCTGCTCGACCGAGGCATAGAATGCGTCCATGTCGACGTGCACGATCCTGCGCGAGACGTTGCGCACAAGCGTGAGGCCTTCGGCCCCGTTTCCTGCGGAAACGCATGCGGGAACTGACTGTGAAGCGGGAGGACGTGTTGCCATGGTCGTCATTGTCGGGAAAGGGGGATTTCTGAACGACAGGATAAATCAGATCGCAGGGCCTCGAGGCGCCGTCTACCTCCAAATTCCGTCTTTCGGACATGGTCTGCGGGTTGCAAAAGGACTACAATCTCTTTCTTACATTTCGTACCCTCAAATCCAAGGAGATTCCTTCAATGCCTCATGTTGTCTGCGAAGCCTGCATCGGCTGCAAGCGCACCGACTGCGTCGACGTCTGCCCTGTCGACTGCTTCCGCGAAGGCCCGAACTTTCTCGTGATCGACCCCGACGAATGCATCGACTGCGCCGTGTGCATCCCCGAATGCCCGGAAGCAGCCATCTTCGCCGAAGAGGACGTCCCTGAGGATCAGCAGGAATCCATCGCGCTCAACGCCGAGCTCGCCCGCGAATGGCCCTCCATTACGCGCCGCAAGCCCTACCTGACGACGCCGACCAGTACCACGGCGTCAAGGGCAAGCTGAAGTTCCTCAAGCGCTGACAAGCGCGCTGGCAATGGCGGCTCTTGCGAAGGGCCGCCATTTTTTTCATCATCTTCCACCCGGAGGCTGCCGCCATGCAGACCGTCAAGCTCACGAGCCGCCGCGAAGTCGCGCCCGCCGTTTACGAACTCCTCTTCACCCGTCCCGAGGGCTGGACCTTCGATGCGGGGCAGTTCGCCCGCATCGGCCTTGCCACCGACGGCGACGAGCCCGTCTTCCGCGCCTACTCGATCGCAGGCTCGCCCAAAGCCGAAGGCCTGCGCTTTCTCGTGAAATCCGTCGAAGGCGGCGCACTCTCACCCCGCCTGTGCGCCCTCAATCCGGGCGACGAAGTCCTGCTCGACGGCGAAGCCCAGGGGAACCTTCTCCCCGCCCGCATTCCGGGCGGCGACACGGTCTGGATGCTCGCGACGGGCTCCGGCCTTGCGCCCTTCATCGCCATGACGGGCGACGAAGGCACGCTTGGCGCCTGGAAAAAGCACATCCTCGTCATTGGTGCTCGCACCCGTGAGGAGGTCGACCGCCTGGCCGCCTACGCCGAGAGCGAGGCTCGGATTCCGCTCACGATCCTCACGGCCGCCTCCCCGCGAAGCGGGCGAACTCACGGGGCGCATTCCCGCGCTCATCGAATCGGGTGCCCTTGAAGCGAAGGCCGGTGCCGCTTTCACGCCCGAATCCGCCCGTCTGCTCCTGTGCGGCAACCCCGACTTCATCCGCGAGACCCGCGCTCTCATGAAGGCCCGCGGCATCGTATCGCCGCGTCTGGGCAAGCCGGGCCAGCTTCTCGTGGAATCCCTTTGGTAAGCAACCATTCCCCCCGCCAGACCCATGACTACGCTTGAGGAAATCGACGACCTGCTCCCGCAGACGCAGTGCCGCCAGTGCGGCTGCGACGGGTGCCTCGCCTACGCCCGCGCCATTCTTGAGGAAGGCGCGGCCATCAACCGATGCGCGCCCGGCGGTGCGGAGGGCATCGCCCGTCTTGCCGCCGCCACAGGCCGCCCCGTCGTGCCGCTCGATCCCGAATACGGACGCGAAGTGCCCTTCGCCGTCGCACGCATCCGCGCGCGTGACTGCATCGGTTGCGCCTGGTGCATCCGCGTCTGTCCGACCGACGCCATTGCAGGCTCTCCCAAGCACCTGCACGGCATCGTGGAGGAGCGTTGCACGGCTGCGCGCTCTGCCTGCCAGCCTGTCCCATGGACGCGATCGACATGGTCGAAAACGGAAGGACGTGGACGCTGGAGGATGCGCACAGGGCGAGAGAGCACCATCGGAATGCCGCAGCCCGCCGCGAGCGCCTCGAGGCCGAGGACCTCGCCCGACTCGACGCACTCCGAAAGCCTGCGGCTGAAAAGGCCGCCGGCGGCCCCTCCGCGCTTATCGCGGACATCATGGCTCGAGCCCGCCGTGCAAACGCCGGCGACAACAGAGGAGGACTGACATGATCAAGGCTACAGACCGCGGCGCATTCATGGCGGCGCTCGCCGCCGCGCACCCGAATCCCGAGAGCGAACTCAACTGGACGACGCCCTTCGAGCTTCTCGTCGCCGTCGTGCTCTCCGCACAGGCGACCGACAAGGGCGTCAACATCGCGACGGCCAGACTCTTTCCTGTTGCGAACACGGCCGAGCAGATCGCCGCACTCGGCGTCGAGGGCCTCACGCCCTTCATTCAGACGATCGGCCTCTACCGCAACAAGGCCAAGAACGTCGTGAGACTCTCCGAAATCCTTCGCGACGAATACGCGGGAGAGGTGCCCGAGGACTTCGACAAGCTCGTCGCCCTGCCCGGCGTGGGTCGAAAGACGGCCAACGTTGTCCTCAACGTCGCCTTCTGGACACCCGACGATCCCCGTCGACACGCACATCTTCCGCGTTCAAACCGCACGGGACTCGCCAAGGGCAAGACACCCGACGAAATTGAAACCAAGCTCGAGAAAAATCATTCCCGACGCCTACAAGCACGAGGCTCACCACTGGCTTCTTCTTCACGGCCGATACTGCTGCAAGGCCCGCTCGCCTGAATGCGAACGCTGCCCCGTCGCGCAGTGGTGCAACGCCCCCGAGAAGAAGAAGCGCCTTGCCGACTTCGGATCCCCCTCGAAGTCAGAGTGATTCCCGTTTTCCTGCGCCTATGCAGTTTGTCCTAGCGGCTTTTTCCCTAGACGGCATGACATAGACGCAGAGAGGTCGAAATAACCCCTTCGATGACGCCCGGACGATGTCCGGGCGTTTTTTGTCTGCCTAAAATCACATGAAGGCGACAGGCCCTCGGACGGCCGCCCCCCGAACAGAAAACCTCGAATTCGAACATTCAGTTGAAAACAGGAAAAGCATCATGACAAAGAGCTGCACATGCCACCAAACCCCGACGCCCTCCTACAGCCAGATCGGCAAGCCCAAGGAAAGCTCGGTGATCGGCGAGATCCTCGCCCTCGCCGCCCGTCCTGAAGTGATCAGCTTCGCCGGCGGCCTTCCCTCCGCCGAAGGCTTCCCGGTCAAGGCCATCAAGGATGCGGCCGATTGGGTTCTGGAGACGTGTCCGCAGGTGGCTCTGCAGTACTCCGCCGTGGGCGGCATGCCCGCACTTCTCGAAGCCATCGCCAAAATCGAGACCGACCACGGCGTGCCCACGACGCCCGACGAAGTCATGATCGTCTCCGGCTCCCAGCAGGCCCTCGACATGATCGCCCGCGTCTTCACCGACGAGGGTGACAAGGTCCTCGTCGAAACGCCGACCTACATGGGCGCTCTCTATGCATTCGAGAGCTCTGCAAGCCGAAGTTCGTCAGCCTGCCGACCGACGATGAGGGCCTCAACCCCGACCTGATCGACGACCGCGTCGCGGGCGCCAAGTTTGCCTACGTGATGCCCACCTACCAGAACCCGACCGGCCGCACGATCAGCGAGGAACGTCGCCGCAAGCTCGCCGAAAAGGCCCGTCAGTACGACTTCTGGCTCATCGAGGACAATCCCTACGGCGAGCTCTACTACGCAGAGCGTCCGCCTGTCTCCCTGCGAGCCTTCGCACCCGAGCGCACGCTGCGCCTCGGCACGATGTCCAAGGTGCTCGCCCCCGGCTTCCGCCTCGGCTACATCTGCGGTCCCAAGCACGTCCTCAACGCCCTCAAGCAGATGAAGACCTCCATGGACCTGCACACGAGCACCTACACCCAGCTCATCACCGCCCGCGTGCTCGACCAGGACCTCTTCAGCGAACACCTCCCCGCCGTCCGACGCCTCTACGCCGAAAAGGCCAAGGTCATGCTCGACAGCCTCGAGGAGTTCATGCCCAAACACCCCGAAGTCAGCTGGACGAAGCCCACGGGCGGCATGTTCATCTGGCTCAACCTCCCGAAGAACGTCGACTCCGCCGACCTGATGAAGAAGGTCCTCGCGTCCGACGTGCCCGTCGGCTTCGTGCCCGGCGTGGCCTTCTACACGGACAATCCCGAGGTCAACCACTGCCGACTCTCCTTCGTGACGGTCCCGTCCGAGAAGATCGTGGCGGGCATCAAGTCCGTCGCCGAAGCGCTCAAGACCTTCCTCTGAGATTTTCCCTGATCTTTCTCCCCGACACAGGCGGCGCACGCTCAAGACGTGCGCCCGCTCCGCCGCCAAAGGGCCTGACAGGCATCGACCGTCAGGCCCTTTCACATACTCACATCCGCCCTCCGGCCCGCAGGCCTCCCTGCGGGCTTTGTTTTTGTCGAGCAGAGACAGAACCGAAAGCGACCCGAAAGGCCATTTTGTCGGCAATAGATACACCTTTGAAAGACCTCTTGTTCAATCGAAAAGGCCAAAACTAAGGTCTTTGGAGGAGGTGTTTTCGCATCAAGCAACAAAGGCTCGATTAGTCCGTTCTTCATTGCGAAATCCGCCGTTCAACTCATTACGATTGCACAGCGCACTTCCGGAAAAGCCCCTCGAGGCCCGCCGGAATCCCACTGGCAAGACAAAGGAAAACACCCATGACCACCATCTTCATCGACGGCGAAAGCGGCACGACGGGCCTGAGGCTCCGCGAGCGGATTGCCAACAGGGCCGACCTCAAGCTCATTTCGCTTCCCGCAGACGAGCGCCGCTCCCCCGACGCCCGTCTTGAGGCGATGAAGGCGTCAGACGTGACGGTGCTCTGCCTGCCTGACGACGCCGCACGAGAGGCGGTGAAGTTGGCAGACGAAGCCGGCACCCGCGTGCTTGACGCCTCGAGCGCTCACAGGACCGCTCCCGAGTGGGTCTACGGCATGCCGGAACTCATGAACGGCCGCGCCGCCGAAATCGCGCGCGCATCCAGAGTGTCGGTGCCGGGCTGCCACGCCTCAGGCTTCATCCTGCTTGTGGCTCCGCTTGTTTCCGCAGGCATCATTGCGCCGGACGCCTTCCTTTCGGCCACATCGGTGACGGGTTATTCGGGCGGCGGCAAGAAGATGATCTCCGCCTACGAGACGGCAGGCCGCACGGCCTTCGACAGCCTGGCCATGCCGCTTCCCTACGCCCATTCGCAGACGCACAAGCACCTTCCCGAAATGACGATCGCCGCAGGTCTGGCTCGTCCGCCCGTCTTCCAGCCCATCGTGGGAGTTTCCGCTGCGGCATGCTCGTGACAGTTCCACTCGATCTTGGACTTCTCGGCACGACAAAGGAGACCGTTCAGTCCGTCTGGGCAACGCACTACGCGGGTTCCCCCGTCGTGCGCCCCGTCGAATTCGAGTCCCTTCTTGAGGACGGCGCCCTGCGCCTCGACGCGATGGCGGGACACGACGGCATGAAGATCGCGGTGTCGGGCGGTCCCCACCGCGTCCTTCTCACCGCGCTTTACGACAACCTCGGCAAAGGCTCCTCCGGAGCCGCGCTCGAATGCCTGAACCTCATGACGGACTCCAATCCCGCCCGAGGGCTCAGCCTTTCCTAACCCGGCTTCTTCCAGCCACTCCGTCGACACGCTCGACTCCAAACGCACCACGACAAGAAGAACACCATGACTGACAGCAACACCGCCGTGACCTTTCTCCCCGATGGCAACGTCTGCACTCCGAAGGGCTTCCGGGCCTCGGGCATTCACTGCGGCCTTCGCCGCAACAAGACGAAGAAGGACCTCGCCCTCATCGTCTCCGACGTGCCCGCCGCCGCAGCCGCCGTCTACACGCTCAACGCCGTCAAGGGCGCGCCCATCGCCGTCACCAAGGCCAACATCGCCGACGGACGCGCGCAGGCAATGCTCTGCAACTCCGGCAACGCCAACACCTGCGCCCCTAACGGCGAGGCTATCGCCCGCAAGATGTGCATGCTGCTCGCCGAAGCGTCCGGCCTCAGCGCAGACGACGTCATCATCGCCTCGACAGGCGTCATTGGCCAGCCGCTCCCGATCGAGCCGATCGCCACCGGCATGAAGCCTCTTGTCGACGCACTTTCCTACGAAGGCGGCGAAGACTGCGCAGCCGCGATCATGACGACCGACCTCGTGGCCAAGCACTGCGCGGTCACGGTCGACATCGGCGGCAAAACCGTCACCGTCGGCGGCATCGCCAAGGGCTCCGGCATGATTCATCCCAACATGGCGACGATGCTCGTTTTCATAACCACGGACGCAGCGATCTCTTCCGAGATGCTTCAGAAGGCCGTGAGCACCGACGTTCAGAACACCTTCAACATGGTCTCCGTCGACGGCGACACGTCGACCAACGACATGGTGACAGTCCTGGCCAACGGCCTTGCGGGCAACGCCGAAATCACCGCGGCAGGCGCAGACTTCGACGCGTTTGCCGCCGCGCTCCACACGGTCACTTCTCACCTGAGCCGCGCCATTGCCAGAGACGGCGAAGGCGCGACCAAGCTCCTCACCTGCACGGTGACGGGCGCGACTGATGATGCGACGGCCCGCGTGCTCGCCAGGAGCGTCATCTCCTCGAGCCTCGTGAAGACCGCCATGTTCGGTTCCGACGCCAACTGGGGCCGCGTGCTCTGCGCGCTCGGCTACAGCGGGGCACCGTTCAACCCCGAGGCGGCCGACGTGTCGTTCGCCTCCTCCGCGGGCATCGTCGACGTCTGCAGCGCAGGTCGCGCGCTCGACTTCTCCGAGGAGCTTGCCAAGAAGGTGCTCCTTGAAAAGGAGGTCTCCATCATCGTGACGCTCCACGACGGCGATGCCGATGCAACTGCCTGGGGGTGCGACCTCTCCTATGAATACGTGCGCATCAACGGCGACTACCGCAGCTGAGGTCAAGACCATGAACGAACTCACCGACTTCGACATCGCAAGGCTCCTGAGCGACTCACTCAAGTACGTCAGGCTCTACCGCAGCCACACCGTCGTGGTGAAGTACGGCGGAAACGCCATGAAGAACCCCGAGTTGCAGCAGCAGGTGATGCACGACCTGGTGCTCCTCTCGATGGTCGGCATCCGCATCGTACTCGTTCACGGCGGCGGTCCCTCCATCAACAAGTCGCTCGCCGCCCTTGGGATCGAATCGAATTTCGTGCGCGGACTTCGCGTCACCGACGAGGAGACGATGCGCGTCGTGCAGCGCGTGCTCGCAGGCGAGACGAACAAGGACCTCGTCAAGCTCCTGTGCGCCGAGGGCTCGAAGGCCGTGGGACTGTGCGGACTTGACGCAGGTCTCATCACCGCACGACCCGAAGCGGAGGATCTCGGTCTCGTGGGGCACATCACGGGCGTCGACGTCTCGATTGTCGAGACGCTTCTCGAAAAGGGATGCATTCCCCGTCATCGCGTCCGTAGCCGGTGACGGCGAGGGCCGAAGCTACAACGTCAATGCCGACACGGCGGCCGCAGCGATGCCGGCGCGCTCGGCGCGCGCCGCCTCGTGCTGATGACCGACATCAATGGACTCATGCGCGACGTGAAGGATCCCCGATTCGCTCATCTCCGTCCTCACGACGGAGGACATCGGTCCGCTCAAGGAACAGGGCGTCATTTCGGGCGGCATGATCCCGAAAATCGACTGCGCGCTTCACGCCATCGAATCAGGGGTTGAGCGCGTCGCCATGATCAACGGCACGCTTCCCCACAGCATCCTCGTCGAAATGCTCACCAAGGGCGGCATCGGTACCCTCGTCAAGACCGGACCCCGCACTGCTGCGTCCGCCTGAGCGGCCGCACCACGAACAGAATTCTCTGAAGGACATTCATCATGAAGGACATCAAGACCATCGACAGCCTTTACCACGCCTGCACCTACGGGCGCGCGCCCGTCGTCTTCGAGCGCGGCCGCGGAGCCGTCTCTGGGACGACAAGGGCCGCGACTACATCGACTTCGGCAGCGGCATCGGCGTCATGAGCCTCGGCTATGCCAACCCCGAATGGGTGAAGGCCGTCTCCGAACAGGCCGCAGTTCTTCCGCACACCTCGAACCTCTTCTACAACGAGAAGACCGCCATGCTCGCGGGACGCCTTGCGCTTCGCACGCACTTCGAGCGCGTCTTTCTTTCCAACTCAGGCGCCGAGGCCAACGAGTGCCTGATCAAGACCGCCCGAAAGTGGGCTTCCGACACCAAGGGAGAAGGCGAGCATCCCTTCGTCACGCTCGTCAACAGCTTCCACGGCCGCACGCTCACGACCGTCACCGCCACGGGGCAGGACACGTTCCACAAGTTCTTCGGGCCCTTCACGCCGGGATTCCGCTACGTGCCCGCGGGCGACCTTGCCGCACTCGAAAGGCAGCTTGACGCCGAGGACTGCTCCGCCGTTCTCGTCGAGATCGTTCAGGGCGAAGGCGGCGTGCGCGCGCTCGACGCGGACTACCTGAAGGCCGTAGAGGCGCTCTGCCACGAAAAGAACGTGCTCTTCTGCGTCGACGAAGTGCAGACGGGCAACGGCCGAACGGGCACCTGGTTCGCCTACGAGCAGTTCGGCCTTTCACCCGACCTCGTCTCCACCGCCAAGGGCCTCGGCAACGGCCTTCCCATCGGCGCGACGCTCATGGGCCCGAAGACAGCCGAGGTTCTGACGCCCGGCACGCATGGCTCCACCTTCGGCGGCAACCCCGTCGCCTGTGCAGGCGCACTCAGCGTGCTTGAGCAGATCGACGACGCCTTCCTTGAGGCCGTCAAACAGAAGGGGTGCCTGGCTCACCGCCGAACTGGAAAAAATCCCCGGCGTGAAGGACGTCTCCGGACTCGGTCTCATGCTCGGCTTCTCGGTCGAGGGCTGCAAGTCTGCCGACATCAAGGCAAAGGCCCTCGACAACGGTCTCGTCGTCCTCACCGCCAAGGACCGCGTGCGCCTGCTCCCGCCGCTCGCCATCACCGAGGAGGAGCTTTCTGACGGCCTGCTGAGGCTTGCAGCCGCCATTCGCGAGGTTCAGGAAGCCGCACACTAAGCCGCCTCCGACCTGTCTTGCAACACACCATCGAAAACGGGGAGTCCTGCCGCTGTGCAAGGCTCCCCGTTTTGTGAGGCGTACAGGTGAACAACAAAAATGAGCGGCGGGTGCGCATTGCACGCATCCGCCGCTCTCAGACCCCCAACAGCGCCGGGCGGAGATGTACCCGTCAGAAGAGAACCAAGGAGTCCCTCCATCGCCTGCCTCTCGGACGCCCCCGTTGTCCTTTGGTGAGAGGCCTGCGTTAGCTGTCGTTGAACGTATCTTGCCACATTTGAGAATAATTCTCAATACCATTTAAGAGAGTTTGCGGAAAAACGCGTACTCCATTGACATGCGTCAACCTTGAAATCCATCCGTACAAATCCTTAGGCTCCCCTGTCCTGCTGTCGTTTCCATCGAATACCTTGAAGGTGTCGGGACGGACAACCGGCAGGATTCCCGGGCTGCCCGCCTGCCGCCATGCGGGCAGCCGTTCGGAGCTACTGCTGCTCGTGTCTGGCCTCCTCGGAGAGGATGAGCACGACTCGGGTGCCGCCTGCGGGCGAGACGCGCTCGACGTCGACGAAGGCGCCGATGCGGGATGCGCGCTCGGCCATGATCGAGAGGCCCACGTGCTGGCCCTTTCGCTCGGTGACGAGCGCATCATCGATGCCGACGCCGTCGTCGGTGATCGTCACCTTGAGGTCGGCGTCGTTCTCGATGCGGATGTCGACGTTTTCGGCATGAGAATGCTTGCGGACGTTGGAGAGCCCCTCCTGAATGATGAAGATCACCTGAAGCTTCTGGCGCGGCGTAAGCTGCGGGCCACGCCCCGAGACTCGAAGACGCGCGTTCATGCGGGACTGTCCCTCGAAGCGATCAATCACGGTCCGTACGCCCTCGATGAAGCCTTCCTTGTGCAAACGCTCGCGGAAGTTGAGAGAAGGAGTTCGCGCGTCCTCGTAGCACTCCTGAACGCCCGTGCGAATGGCGGAAAGGGATTCGTCACGCAGCGCAACGTCGTTAGTACGGATGGCGTCCGACAGGAACTGCACCTGCAGGTTGAGGAAGGAGAGCGCCTGAGCGATCGAGTCGTGCAGGCCCTGTGCAAGGAGCTGACGTTCCTGCACCACGGCGAACTGGCGGTCGCGCTCGATGAGGCGGTTGCTCGCCACGGCGACGCCGAAGTGGGTCACGAAGTTCTCGAGCAGGCGGATGACCTGCGTCGTGAGCTGCGGGCTTTCCTTGAAGAAGAGCGTGAAGATGCCGAGGTCGCCCGGCGTCGAACGGATCTGGAAGCTGTAGGCCGTCTTGAAACCCGCGTCGGCAAAGCGTCTGGAAAACTCGTCCTCAAGCTCGGTGAGCTGGAAGCAGACGGGATAGGTCTTCGAGAGCACCGAGGGCACGATGCCCGCGTCGCCAGGCAGATCGTTGACCGCCTTGACGAGGTCGACGGAAAGTCCCTCGGCCGTGAGGAGCTGCATCGAGTCGTCACGGCCCGAGAGCAGCTGGAGCGTACACGCATCGGCCTCGGTCTGGCGCATGATTCGCGAGACGAAGCCGTCGGCAAGGTCGTCAAGGCTGCGACGCTGCGTGAAATAGGAGGTCATCTCGTAGAGCTGCGCGAGATGGCTGTTCTTTTCTTCGACGCTGGCCGTCTTCTCGGCTACCTTCTGCTCGAGATTGTCGTGAGAATCCTTGAGTCTGGCGGCCATCTCGTTGAAGCCTGCGGCGATCTCGCCGATTTCGTCCTCACTCCTCACTTCGGTGCGGGCCGTCAGGTCGCCCGAGGAAAGCCGTCCGATGGCGCCGCCGAGCTGCTCGAGGGGACGGATCACCCAGCGGAGCAGAAGCGCCATGATCGCGAAGAGACTGCCGATCGCAAGCACGATGAGGAGACCCTGCAGATAGCGGAGCTGCCACAGGAAGTGCGCGCGATATTCGTCGATGTCGTTCGTCAGCGCGGCGAGCTTCTCGACATAAAGGTTGACGTCGCCCATCATCGGTTCGCGGGCGCCGCCGCGGGCGGCCGTAAGGTGCGGAAGCACCGACTCTTTCCACTCAGAGTCGATGCTCTGAAGCGACGAACGGATGGCCTGCGTCTCAGGCACGAGAAGCGGACGCCACTGATCACCCTTCTGGAGAAGATCAAGCCCTGCGTTGACCGTACGGACTTCGTTGTCGAAGTCCCTGTTGTCATACTGCGGAAGCACATAAAGCGCGGTGCGGAAGACATGGAACCTGATGTCCCCGATGATATTCGTCGCAGCCGACGAACTCTCAAGCTTCCAGTTGAGCATCATCGTATACCCGATCGTGGTCACGATGAAGCTCACCCAGATGAGCGTGAGAAGCAGAAGCCTCGCCGAGAGGCTCTTGAAAAAGCGGAGCGGATTGAGTTTCACGACGTAGATCCTTCCTGTGTTCCGTTTGCGCGTCAGATGAGGCGCGGATTTTCGTCCTCAAGCTGGATCGTGAGGCCTCCCGCGGGAGCCGGCACCCGACGAGCCTTCGCCTTCGTTTTCAGGCTTGACGGGCGTGATAGGGGCGATCGACTCGACCGTCCAGGTGACGCCGATCTGGCGGCCCTTGCGGGCACGCTGCATGCGGAACTCCTCAAAGGACTTGCGGGTGATCTGCACCTCTCTGGGCTTGCCGCCTCGTCCCGTGCCGGAGGCGGTGAGACCGCGCTCATCGACGAGCGTCATGCCGATCATCCTTTCACCAGACTCAAGCTTCACGAGAGAAACGCCCATGCCGCCGTTGGAAAGTCTGCGGATCTCGTCGTGTGCGAAGATCACGAGACGGCCCTTCTCGGTAAGACAGGCGATCAGCGGCATCTCGGCGCAGCCCTCGGCGGGCGGCATCAGCGTGACGCCGTCGGCCATGCGCACGAAGGTGTGGCCGATGCGCTGCGAGGCCTTGAGGTCGCCGATCGTGCACTTTTGAGCCCGAGGCCGTCCGACGTGCCGAGCACGACATCCTCCTTCTCACGGCCGGCAAAGACACCGACGAATCGCTTCATGCCCTTGTCAAGATCGAAGAAGGACGTGACGGGCAAGCCGTCGCCCCTACCGCCGGGAATGGCGGAGACCTTGCAGGTGTAGACACGGCCCGTGTCGGTGACAAAGCTGATGTCGTCGACCGTGCGACACTCGACCGCACGCTCGAAGCCGTCGCCCACCTTGTAGCTGAGCAGCGTACAGTCGTGCCCGTGGCCCTGACGGGTTCTCAGGAAGCCCTTCTGCGAGAGCACGACCGTAACGGGTTCGTCGACCACGTGCTGTTCGGCCTGAACGACGCTCGCCTCCTCGATGAGGGTGCGGCGGTCGTCGCCGAAGGTCTTCGCTGCCTGCTCGATCTCCCTGGCCACTGTGCGGCGCAGAACGCCGTCACTGCCGAGAATGCGTTCGAGCGAACTCTTTTCCTTGTTGAGTTCGGCGAGCTCCTTCTCGATCGCAATGGCGGCCAGACGAGCAAGCTGGCGGAGCCTGATTTCAAGAATGTCGTCCGCCTGACGATCAGTGAGACCGAACTCCTTAATCAGAGCGGGTTTCGGCTCATCGCTGTTGCGGATGATCTCGATGACGCGGTCGATGTTGAAAGGACGAGCGCACGACCCTCAAGCACGTGAATCCTGTCGTTGACCTTGTCGAGCCTTGCCTGAGTGCGGCGGCGAACGGCCAGCAGGCGGAAGGCGATCCACTCGCGGATGATCTCGAGCAGGTTCTTCTGCTTGGGCTTGCCGTCATTGCCGAGCATGACGAGGTTGACGGAGACGTTGGACTCCATCGATGTCTGCGAAAGGAGCGCCGCCACGAACTCCTCGCGGTCGATGCGGCTGCTCTTGGGTTCGAAGACGAGGCGCACGGGCTTTTCCTCAGTCGACTCGTCTCGAACCCTGTCGAGAATGGCAAGCATGGCGCTCTTGGCCTGCTGCTGTTTCGACGAAACCGTCTTCTTGTCCTTTCTGGCCTTCGGGTTCGTGATGGCTTCAATCTGGTTGAGCACGTCCTGCGAGGACGAGGCGGGCGGGAGTTCGTCGATCACGAGCTGCCACTGGCCGCGGGCAAGATCCTCGAAGTGGTAGCGCGCACGCACGATGAGCTTGCCCCTGCCCGTACGGTATATGTCGCGAATTGTGCTTCTCGGGCTGATGATCTGGCCGCCGCACGGGAAATCCGGCGCAGGCAGAACCTCAAGCACCTCGTCAAGCGTTGCCTCGGGCTTGTCAATCAGCAGCGTGCAGGCGGCCGCGACCTCCCGCAGGTTGTGCGAGGAATGTCGGTCGCCATGCCGACAGCAGTGCCGGACGAGCCGTTGAGCAGCACGAAGGGCAGCTTCGCGGGCAGAACCACGGGCTCCTGGAAGTTGCCGTCATAGTTGGGCGTGAAGTCGATTGCCCCCGTGTCCACCTCTTCAAGAAGCAGACTTGCGATCGGCATGAGGCGCGCTTCGGTGTAACGCATGGCAGCCTGAGAGTCGCCGTCCCTGCTGCCGAAGTTGCCCTCGCCGTCGATGAGCGGATAGCGGAGCGAGAAGCTCTGCGCCATGCGCACGAGCGCATCGTGCCCGACTGGTCGCCGTGGGGATGGTACTTGCCGAGCACGTCGCCCACGACGCGCGCAGACTTGACGGCCTTCGTGCCCGCCTTGACGCCCATGCGCTCCATGTCGATCAGAATGCGGCGCTGCACGGGCTTCTGGCCGTCGGAGACGTCGGGAAGCGCACGGCTCTTGACGACCGACATCGCGTATTCAAGATAGGCCCGGCTTGCATAGCGCGCGAGCGTGAGCTGACCGTCGGATTCGACACCGCCCGTCATCACCTCGTCAACGCGTGCACCAAGAGGCGACGCGCCCTCATCTTCGGAAGCCTCTGCAGCATCCTCCTCAATGCGAGCCTCCTCCGTCACGTCCTCTTCGATCTCGCGAGCGGAGGACTCCTCAGGCGCCGTCTCCTGAACGGGTTCGTCAGCCTGCACCTCGATGCTCTCCTCAACCTCGGGAAGCAGAGGCGTCTGAACGGGTGCTTCGGCAGATGCCTTTGCCACCCTGCCGCCAGCGGATTTTTTCCTTGCCGGCGTTTCTTCCGCCTTCTTCAAATCGTCTTCATAAACGAGCATCTGGTCGCCGAAGAGACCGCCGTCGTCCTGGACCTCGGGATTGAGGCCGCCTTTCTTTCTTGCCATATCGTCTCTCTCCAGCTCAGACGTCCGCCTCGACGCGGTCGCCGTATTCTTCCATCCAGAGCTTGCGGCTGCCCGCGCTCTTCGTCGCCATCAGGAGGTTCATCACCTCACCCGTCACGGCCTCGTCGACGTCGCCCATCCCCACGGGCAGCAGCCTGCGGGTGTCGGGATGAAGCGTAGTCTCAGCGAGCTGCTGAGCCTTCATTTCGCCCAGACCCTTGAATCGGGAGATCGAGATCTTGTCTTCCTCAAATCCCTCCTTCCTGAGGGCCGTCAGGGTGCGGGAGAGCTCTCGGTCATCGAGACAGTAGAACTTGCGCTCGGGCTTGCGGCCCCTCTTCGGCACGTCGACGCGATAGAGGGGCGGCATGGCCACGTACACATGCCCGAGTTCGATAAGCTTCGGGAAGTGACGGTAAAAGAGCGTGAGAAGCAGCACCTGAATGTGACTGCCGTCCACGTCGGCATCGGACAAAATGCAGATCTTGCCGTAGCGCAGTCCCTTGAGGTCGGGGGCTCCGTCCGCAGGGTGCGGATCAACGCCGATCGCCACGGCGATGTCGTGCACGGTGTCGCTGCCGAAGATCTTGTCGGCGTCGACCTCCCACGTGTTGAGGATCTTGCCTCGCAGCGGCAGCACGGCCTGAAACTCCTTGTTGCGACCCGACTTGGCGGAGCCGCCTGCAGAGTCGCCCTCCACGATGAAGAGCTCGTTCATGGAAATGTCGTCGGACTCGCAGTCCGTGAGCTTGCCGGGGAGCACCGCAACGCTCGAGGACTTCTTCTTCTCGTACTTCGTCGACTGGCGCTGGCGCGCCTGTGCCTGAGAGACGATGAGCTCCGCGAGCTTCTTGCCTTCCTCGATGTGGTCGTTGAGCCAGAACTCGAACTGCGGACGCACGAAAGCCGCTCACGAGCTTCATCGTCTCGCGACTCGTGAGCTTCTCCTTTGTCTGCCCTTGGAACTGAGGATCAAAGCGCCTTCGTGGACAGCACGAAGTTGGCCCGGCTGAAGACGTCCTCGGAGAGGATCTTCACGTTCTTCGCCTGCAGGCCGTGCGCCTGCATGAAGGCGAGCATGGCCTGATACAGGCCGTCCTGAGCCCGCCTCATGCGTGCCGCCCTGCGGCGTCGGGATGAGGTTCACATAGCTCTCGCGCTCAAGCCCTCCCTCGGTCGTCAGATGACGACCCAGGCCGCGCCCTCGCCCACTGCATAGCCGTCACCGGCATCCTCAACGTAACCATGCGCCTCGAAGGGAGCGACAAGCGGTTCAGCTGCAATCTCGGAGAGGAGGTATTCGCGAAGGCCGCCCTCATACTTCCAGCATTCCTCCCTGCCAGTCTTCTCATTCTTGTAGACCACTTCGCAGCCGGGAAGCAGCACGGCCTTAGAGCGAAGCAGGCGAATGAGCGCACCCTCGGGAATCGCGGGGCTGTCGAAGTACTTTCGGATCAGGATGAGCAGTCACACGCGTGCCCGTCTGGGACTTCGGACGCGGAGAACGGCGGGACTTGAGGGGGCTGACGACATCGCCGTCGGCAAAGCCGATCGTCGACTCCTCGCCGTCGCGCCAGACGGTGACGTCGAGCGTCGTCGAAAGTGCGTTCGTCACCGAGACGCCGACGCCGTGCAGACCGCCCGCAAAGGAATACGGACCCGAGCCGTCGGACTTGGCGAACTTGCCGCCTGCGTGCAGCCTCGTGAAGACAAGCTCGACAACAGGCACCTTCTCCTCAGGATGAAGCCCCGTCGGCGATGCCTCGGCCGTTGTCCTCGACCGTGATGCCCCCTGTCGGCATGAAGCGTCACCGATATGCGTGATCCGAAGCCTGCAAGGACCTCGTCCGTCGCATTGTCAACTACTTCCTGAATGATGTGGAGAGGATTGTCCGTAAGCGTGTACATCCCCGGGCGCTGCTTGACGGGTTCAAGCCCCTTGAGCACCTTGATTGAGGAGACGCCGTAGTCCTCCGCTCTGCCGTTTGTCTTCGCCATGATTACTGATTCACCCGACCGATTTTCAACATCCAACAAAGAGGCGGATCCGTTCTGCATCCGCCTCAAAACTGTGCAAGGATTGTAACCCATGTTTTCAAAAAAGGCCGTCCCCTCCTCCGTCTGATGAAAAAGGCGTCGCAGGCAGGTGGCTTCGCATAAAATTAACCGATCGACCCTTACAAGAAAAGGCCACCCTAATGAGCAAACTTTACATGGGCTTTGACGCAGGCACCCAAAGCGTCAAGGTCGCCGTCTATGACGATCAGTTCAACTGCCTCACGAGCCACAGCCTGCCCACGCACCTGCACTATCCGCAGCCCGGCTGGGTCGAGATGAGCGCCGACGAGTTCCTCGAGATCACCGTAAAGTCAATGGCCGCCTGTGCTCAGTCCCTCAGGGAAATGGGCAGGGATCCGAAGGACGTCTGCGCCGTCATGGGCGACGGCATCATCTGCGGCATCGTCGGCGTCAACCCCGATGGCGATGCCGTGACGCCCTTACATCAACTATCTTGACAGCCGCACAACACCCGACGTCGAGGCCCTCAACGCCCGAGAACTCGAGATCTGGGGCCGCGAGACGGCAACCCCGTTGCCTCCCCGATGTTCCCCGCGATGTTCGCCCGCTGGTTCCTGAAAAACAATGAGGCCTTCAATCGCGACGGCGTGAAGTTCGTGCACAACGCCCCCTACATTCTCATGCATCTCGCGGGCCTCAAGGGCGAGGACGCCTTCATCGACTGGGGCGCCATGTCCGGCTGGGGCCTGGGCTACGACGTCCAGAAAAAGTGCTGGTCCGACGAACAGCTCGAAATTCTCGGCATCGACAGGAAGTACATGCCCGAAATCGTGAAGCCCTGGGACAAAGTCGGCGGCCTTTCCGAGGCAATGGCCGAACGCACGGGCCTCAGGGCGGGCATTCCCATTCTGGGCGGCGCAGGCGACACGATGCAGTCCATGCTTGGCTCCGGCATCTTCGAGGCAGGCCAGGGCGTCGACGTGGCAGGCACCTGCGCTATGTTCTGCGTCTCGACGAAGGGCATCATCCCCGAGCTCTCCAAACCGGGCACAGGGCTCATCTTCAATTCGGGCACGCTCCCCGACACCTACTTCTACTGGGGCTTCGTCCGCACGGGCGGTCTCGCCCTGCGCTGGTTCAAGGACAACGTCTGCAAGAAGGCGGACGATGCTGCCTACTACGGCCCGATGACGGAAGGCGCGGAGAAAGTGCCCGCAGGTTGCCGTGGCGTGATGTTCCTGCCCTACCTTACGGGCGGTTCGGGCGAAGAGAAGGAAGCGAGCGGATGCTTCCTCAACATGACCATGGACGACGACCAGTTCGTCATGTGGCGTGCCGTGCTTGAAGCCATCGGCTACGACTACATGGGCCTTGCCGACAGCTATCGCGCGGCTGGTGTCGACCTCAACCGCATCACCGTGACGGAAGGCGGTTCGCGCAACGAGCTCTGGAACAGGATCAAGAGCCACATGCTCGGCGCGGACGTCGTGCGCTTTCGCAATGCGGGCGGTGCTGTCCTCACGAACTGCATCGTCGCGGCCCACGCCGTGGGCGACGCGCCCGACGTCAGGAAGGTGCTCTCTGACAACATCGAGCGCGACGCCGAGTATGCACCCGTTCCCGCGCTCACGAGCCGCTACCGCACGCTTTACGACATGCGTCAGAAGCTCGTGCGAGAGGACATGAAGGCCGCCTTCAGCCGCCTCGTCGCCATGCGAACCATCGAATAACAAATAACGCCTCGATCCCGTTCAGCTCGAGAACGGGCGCCCGTTCCGGTCAGGAGGGGCGCCCTCTTCTTTTGAAGAATGGGAAAGGGGCGCCGTCCGTCGGACATGCGCCCCTTTGCGGGATCAGGCAAAGCCGGAATTACTCGGCGTCCTCACCCTTGTTCTCGCCCTTGATGAAGTCGGGCGGAGGATCTCTTCGCCGAGCTCCTGGCGGAGGGCGGAGATAACCGCGGCGATCGGCTTCGCCGTAGATCGTGGCGAACTCGCGCGAGAGGGACTTCAGCTCGTTTTCGGTCGGAGCCTTCACCTTGGCGGCGTTCACGAACGCGACGAAGTAGGCGCCGCCGTCAACCTGCATGCCCGTGTAGGCGGGGAGCTTGTCGGCGGGAAGCGCAACCATGCGGTCAACGAGCTGGGCGGGATGACCGAGCAGATTCTGGCGGGAGACCCAGACGGCCTTGCTGAAGCCGTCAAGAGACTTCGACTGGCGGACCTCGGCGACCTTCTTCTCGCCGGCGGCCTTGGCGAGCTCACCCGCCTTGCGCAGCTTCAGACCGTCCTCGATCTGACCCTTGACCTCGTCAAACGGACGAACGGCCTTCGGGAAGTGCTTCTCGACGCGGGCGGCGACAAGCTGATTGGAGCCCACTTCGACGGCAGCGGAATTGCGCTTTTCCTGCAGGCATTCGGAGCCGTAGAGGTTTTCAAGCACGTGTTCGTTGAAGAACGGAGCCAGTTCGGGATCGGCAGGACCCTGACGCGTAACGTCCTCGGCGGTCATGAGCTTGAGGCCGAACTTCTGGGCGGCGGGCTCGAGGCTGTCGGCCTGCTCGTAGACGATGTTCGTGAACTCTTCTGCCTTTTCGGAGAATTCGCGCAGAGCCATCTGGTCGATGTATTCGGCCTCGATGTCGGCGCGGACTTCGTTGAAGTCACGCACGCGGGCCGGATGGATGTCGGTCACGTAGATGACGTGCCAGCCGAAGTCGCTCTCGACGGGGCCGACGATGTCACCCTTCTTGGCGGAGAAGACGGCGTCCTCAAAGGGCTTGACCATCATGCCGCGGCCGAAGAAGGAGAGATCGCCGCCCTCAACGGCGGAGCCCGTGTCGACGGAATTTTCCTTGGCCAGTTTGGCGAAGGAGGACGGATCGGCCTTGGCCTTGGCGAGGATTTCTTCGGCCTTCTTCTTGGAAGCGGCCTTGTCGTCGCCGAAGCTGATCAGGATGTGGCTGGCACGACGCTCCTCAGCCGTGGCGTAGCGCTGCTTGTTCTGTTCGTAATAGCTGCGAACGTCCTCTTCATTGGGCTTGATGGAGGCCTTGAAGCTTTCGGGCGAGAGGACGACGTACTGGGCCGTGACGTGCTCGTCGGCCATGAACTCGACTGATGGCCGTCGTAGTAGGCCTTGACCTCATCGGGCGTCACCTTCACGTCGCCCATGTACTGGTCGATGTTGAAGATGAGCGTCTGGACTTCACGCTCTTCGGTGATGATCTTGTGCAGATGCTCAACGACGGCGGACGGCACGGGATAGGTGGCGGTCACGCCCGTGAGAAGAGCCTCCTTGGCGAGGTCGCGGCGGACTTCAGCCACAAACTGCTGGTCGCTCTTGCCCTGGCTCTGGAGGAAGCGCTCGTAGAGCGCGCGGAGAAAACTGACCGTTCTCCTTGAGCGCATCGGCGTTCTTGATGAGCGCAACGGCTTCCTGCTCGCTCACGCCGACATGCTCTCTGGCAACCGTCTGGGTGACGGCGGCCTCGTCCATCAGATTGCGCACGAGGGCTTCGCGGGCCTCAGGCGTGTCGAGCATGCCTGCACGGAACTGGTCGCCCATCTGCTGGCGAAGGCGCTCGAGCTGCTGGCGCTTAGCCTGGTCGAAGAGTTCCGGCGTAATGGAGCTGTCGCCGACCTTGGCGATGGAGTTGTCAGCCTGGGTCATGCGGTTGTAGCTGTAGATGCCCGTCACGACGAAGCTCGGAATAATCAGCACCATGGCGATGAACATCAGCCAGCGCTTGTGATCGCGAAATGCCTGAAGCATGAACGTTTCCTTGTTGTCTTGGCCAACTGTCGCCCGACGGACGCAGAGAGGCCTCGTTCCCGATGATTTTTAGAGCAAAAAAGGCGAACCGCAAGGTTCGCCTTTTTCAGAATCTGTTGGCGGAGTGGACGGGACTCGAACCCGCGACCCCCGGCGTGACAGGCCGGTATTCTAACCAACTGAACTACCACTCCGCACATGCCGTGCTTTCGCACGCGGCTCAAACCTAAGTCCGATATTTTAGCGAACTTCTGCTTTTTCGGTTTTCGCCTTTTTTGAAAAACCCGGTACTTTTGTATCGAATTCTTCTTAAAATCTGTTGGCGGAGTGGACGGGACTCGAACCCGCGACCCCGGCGTGACAGGCCGGTATTCTAACCAACTGAACTACCACTCCGCACATCATGTGCTTGTCGCAATCTGTCGATGTACGCTCGGAAACGTTGGCGGAGTGGACGGGACTCGAACCCGCGACCCCCGGCGTGACAGGCCGGTATTCTAACCAACTGAACTACCACTCCGTTTTCAGAGCTTTTGCATCAGCAGAGAAGCGTATTATACAGAACTTTTCCAATCTGTCAAGAAGTTTTTTTTCCAAAACTCCTCAACTTTTTTTGACTGGTGGGTGCTGAGAGGGTCGAACTCCCGACCATCGCCGTGTAAAGGCGGTGCTCTACCAACTGAGCTAAGCACCCCCACGGTAAAAAGTCCTGCATGACGCCTCGTTGCGCGCTGCAGAACTCGGATTGTACACGATGCCCTAGGCAAAACCATACCGCAAACACGGTATGCCTTGCTCGCTTCGGCCATTCCTCAAATGTGTTCGGCCCGACCGCTTGCGCGGACGGGCCGAACATCATTTCATGCGAGGAACCTCCTTCTCAGAAGGCCCTCTTCCCGCAAGGTCAGGCATGGACCTCAAGCGTGGGAGTCTTGCCCGCACTGCTGGCCTTGGAGGACCTTTCCTCTGCGGCGGACGCAGCGGCTTCGCCGGTCGCGGCCCCTGCTGCAGCTCCAGCCGTTTCAGCTTCGACCGCGAGAGGCTCGGGCAGGCGGACGAGCGCCTGTGCGATCACCTCATCGATGGTCTTCACGGGGATGACCTCGATCTGAGTCTTGGCGGTCTCGGGCACGTCCTCAAGATCGCGCCTGTTGACGTCGGGGATCAGGATCTTCGTGCAGCCCGCACGGACGGCGGCGAGGAGCTTTTCCTTGAGGCCGCCGATTTCGAGCACTTCGCCGTGAAGCGTGATCTCGCCCGTCATGGCGACGTCGGAGCGTACGGGAATTCCCGTCATGGCCGAGATGATGGCCGTGGTCGTGGCGATGCCTGCCGACGGACCGTCCTTGGGCGTCGCACCCTCAGGATAGTGGACGTGAAGGTCGGTTTCGTAGAAGCGCTTCGTGTCGATGCCGAGGTTGGCCGCACGGGCGCGCACGACGGAGCGGGCCGTCTCGACGCTTTCCTTCATCACGTCGCCGAGACTGCCCGTACGCTGCACGCCCCCCTTGCCGGGGAAGATCTGAGCTTCGATAACGAGCATTTCACCACCCACGGACGTCCAGGCCAAGCCGTTGACGACGCCCACGCGCGGCTCCTTGCAGGCAAGGCCGATCGTGTACTTGGCGGGCCCAAGATAGGTGCTGAGGCTTTCGGGCTTGATCACCACCTTTTCAGGCATGCTGCCGCCCTTCTTGTCGGCGGCGAACACAACCTTGCGGAAGATCTTGCCGATGAGACGCTCAAGTCCGCGCACGCCCGCCTCGCGGGTCCAGTAGCGGATGATGTCGACGATGGCCTCTCGGGGAGGTCGACCTCTTCAGCCTTGAGCCCCGTGGCGCGAAGCTGCTTGGGAATCAGGTGGTGCTCGGAGATGTGGATCTTCTCCTCCTCGGTATAGCCCGAAAGAGAAATCACCTCCATGCGGTCCAGCAGGGCCGGCGGAATGTCGTAGCTGTTCGAGGTCGCCACAAACATCACGTCGGAGAGATCCACCGGAATCTCCATGTAGTGGTCGGCAAACGCGTTGTTCTGTTCGGGATCAAGCACCTCGAGCATGGCCGAAGCGGGATCCCCGCGATGATCCGTGCCCATCTTGTCGATTTCGTCAAGCAGGAAGAGCGGGTTGCGCACGCCGGCACGAATCATGCTCTTGATGATCTGACCTGGCATCGAGCCCACGTAGGTGCGACGGTGGCCGCGAATCTCGCTTTCGTCATGCACGCCGCCCAGAGCCACACGCACATACTTGCGGCCCGTGGCTCGGGCGATGGACTCGCCGAGCGAGGTCTTGCCGACGCCGGGCGCACCCACGAAGCAGAGAATCGGAGACTTCACCTTGCCCACGCGCTTCTGAACGGCGAGATACTCGAGAATCCTCTCCTGCACCTTTTCGAGACCGGGTGATCCTCGTCAAGAATGCGGGCGGCGGCCTCAAGGTCGCGCGAAACGCGGACTTCTTCGTCCACGGATAGTCCGTGAGCGTTTCGATGTAGCTGCGCACGACGACGGACTCGGAGCTCATCGCCGGCATCTGGCGCAGGCGGCGAAGCTCGTTGCGCACGGTCTCCTCGGCGTACTTGGGCATCTTCGCCGAGGCGATGCGGGCTTCAAGATCGGCGTATTCTTCATCAGCGCCCTCATCCGTGTCGCCGAGCTCCTTGCGGATGGCCTTGAGTTGCTCGTGGAGATAGTAGTCGCGCTGGTTCTTGTCCATCTGGCGCTTGACGCGGCCGTCGATGCGAACATTGAGCTTCTGAAGATCAATCTGGGTCAGCAGGAATTCGATCCCATGACGGAAGCGCGCCGCAAGAGTCGACCTCGGCAAGCATCTCCATCTTGGCGGCAGCAAGGCCGGACATCTGGCCACAGACAAGGTCAAGCAGACGCTCGGGATCAGTCTCCGCGTCGAAACGGCCCGCAGGCTCGCTCTTTCCGGTGCCGAAGGAGCCGTATTTCTTCCACTCACTCATCAACTGGCGGCGCAGCGGCTCAAGCGTGCGCTCTGGGGCGTAGACGGTATGGAGGCGGGTGCAGCGAGCCACAAGCGAGCCGTCACGCTCGAAGAGCGAGTCGACGCGATAGCGGGCGAGGCCCTCGACGAGCATCTTCGAGGTGCCGTCAGCCAGGCCGAAGAACTGCATCACGCTTGCGAGCGTGCCGATCCCGTAGCAGTCGTCCTGCTTGGGCGCATCGGTGTCGGGCTCCTTCTGCGTGACCACGAAAAACGTACTTATTGTCGGATTGAAAGGCCTTCCTAGCGGCGTTGACGGAAGCCTCGCGCGCCATGAAGACGGGCACCAGCGTCGAGGGGAAGATCACCATGTCCCGCACTGCGACAGCAGGCACTTCAATTTGTTCGGGGTAAATCACTTCCCCGTCGGTCATGTTGTCCAAATCTCTAGTCCTAGTGAATGTTCGGTTCGGTCTTGAATATATGGGGGCCAGAGCCCCCGTTTTCAAGTCGTATGCAGATCAGTTTCGTCAGTCGCGCTCGATGAGCTCAACGGGTGCGCTCTTCTCGACCGTCTCACGCGTAACGCGCGCCCGCGCGATGTTTCCACGCGTCGGAATGTCGAACATGGCATCAAGAAGCACGCCCTCGACGATGGAGCGCAGGCCTCGGGCGCCCGTCTTGCGGGCGATGGCCTTTTCGGCGACCGCCTTGAGCGCGTCGGGCGTGAACTCGAGTTCGACGTCCTCCATGCCGAGCAGGGCCTGATACTGGCGGACGATGGCGTTCTTGGGCTTCGTGAGGATGGCGATGAGCGCCTCCTCGTCGAGCTCCTGAAGCGCAGCGATCACGGGCAGACGGCCGACGAGCTCGGGGATCAGGCCGTACTTCACGAGGTCGGCGGGCTCGACCTGGCTGTACACCTTGGTGAGGCTCTTGTCGCCGTCCTTGCTGAAGACGCGGCCTCCAAAGCCCATCTCCGCCCTTTCGGTGCGGCGGCTGATGATGCTCTGCATGCCGTCGAAGGCGCCGCCGCAGATGAAGAGGATCTGCGAGGTGTCGACCTGAATCATGGCCTTGCCGGGATTCTTGCGGCCGCCCTGGGCGGGCATGCTTGCCACGGTGCCCTCGACGAGCTTGAGCAGCGCCTGCTGCACGCCTTCGCCGGACACGTCGCGCGTGATCGACGGGTTCTCGCTCTTGCGAGCGATCTTGTCGATTTCGTCAAGGTAGATGATGCCTCGCTGGGCGCGCTCGATGTCGCCGTCGGCGGCCTGCACGAGCTTGGCGACGATGTTCTCGACGTCCTCGCCCACGTAGCCCGCCTCGGTGAGCGTCGTCGCGTCGGCAATGGCGAACGGCACGTCGAGCGCACGGGCAAGCGTCTGCGCCAGCAGCGTCTTGCCGGAGCCCGTCGGACCGATCAGAAGAATGTTTGACTTCTGAAGCTCGACGGAGCGCGCAGCGTCCGCCTGGTTCTTCAGTCGCTTGTAGTGGTTGTAGACCGCCACGGATAGCGTGCGCTTGGCGCGCTCCTGACCTACGACGTACTGGTCGAGCAGGTCATAGAGCTCCTTGGGCTTGGGCAGGGGCTTCAGCCTCGGGCTTCGCCTCGGGAGCGCTCTCAGGAGTGGGGCCGCTCCTGAGCTCGTCGTTCATCGAGCGGATGCATTCACCGCAGATCAGTTCGCCGCGAATGCCGGAGAAGAGCTCCTTGCACTCGCTCTCGCTGCGGCCGCAGAAGGAACAGGTTCGCATGTCATTCACCTCGATTCCGCTCAAAGCGCCTTTTCAAGCTCGGCGCGCGTCGTGAAGATGCGGTCGACGAGGCCGTAGTTCATGGCCTCCTCGCCCACGAGCCAGTAGTCACGCTCGGTGTCGAGGGAGACTTCGGAAACAGGCTTGCCGCAGTTGTCGGCAAGAATCTGGTTGAGCTCCTGCTTCGTGCGCAGGATCTGGCGGGCGGCAATCTCGATTTCGGTCGCCTGCCCCTGGATGCCGCCGAGCGGCTGATGGATCATGACGCGGGAGTGCGGCAGCGCATAGCGGCGGCCCTTCTCGCCCGAGCTCAGGAGGAGCGCGCCCATCGAGGCGGCAAGGCCCACGCAGATCGTGCAGACCTTCGGACGAATGAACTTCATCGTGTCGTAGATGCCCATGCCGGCGGAAACGGAACCGCCGGGGCTGTTGATGTAGAAGTAGATGTCCTTGTCCGGATTCTCGCTCTCGAGGAAGAGCATCTGTGCAATCACGAGGCTCGCGGACTGGTCGTTCACCTCACCCGTAAGGAAGATGATGCGGTCGCGAAGGAGGCGCGAATAGATGTCGTAGCTGCGTTCGCCGCGGCCGGTGTCTTCAATGACATAAGGGACTAGCATTTTTTTATTCGCCTTGTGGAAAAAGGGGTATCTGCCGATTGTAGCGGAGCGAGCGGAAAAGCTCCCCGCCTGCGGACCACGGAAAAGAAAAAAGAGGCATCCGGCGTGTTGTCCGTGATGCCTCTCGAGTCGATCAGGGCCGGCGCGGCAGGCCGCGCCCGCAAGTCTGGCGTTGTCCCGTTCGTTAGAACTGGCCGGCCATCAGCTTGTCGAATTCAACCGTTTCCTCAACGGTCTTGGCCTTGGCGAGGATCCATTCGGTCACGTTGTTTTCCGTGGCCTGGGCGCGGAGGTTGCCCACGCGGTTCTGGTCCTTCATGATGTACTCGATGACTTCTTCCGGCTTTTCGTAGCTGGAAGCGATATCGGCGGCGATTTCACGAACCTGTTCGTCGGAACCGGAGATATTTTCCTGAGAGATCAGGGCTTCGACGAAGAGGCCGAGGCGCACGCGGCGTTCAGCCTGCGGCTTGAAGGCGTCGACGGGCATGGCGGGCATCTTCTTGACGTCGATGCCGCGGCCGGCGAGGTCGCTTTCCATCTGCTGACGGAGGGCTTCGCACTGGTCGTTCACGAGAACGGTCGGAAGGGCGAAGTCGCAGGCGTTGGCGGCGGCTTCCATCACTTCGGCCTTGGTCTTCGTTTCGAGGCGGGCCTTGACTTCGCGTTCGAGGTTGGCGCGGATTTCAGCGCGCATGGCTTCAACACCACCCTTGACGCCGAGGCTGGCGGCGAATTCGTCGTCAACTTCCGGGTAGGCGGGTTCGGCGACTTCGACGACTTCAACGTCGAATTCAACGGCCTGACCTTCGAGTTCCTTGATGCCGTAGTCGGCGGGGAAGGTCATCGGGAAGGTCTTCTTTTCACCGGCAGCCATGCCCGTGACGGCGGCTTCGAACTCGGGGAGCATGCGGCCCTGGCCGAGAACGAACACGTAGCCTTCGGCGGAACCGCCCTGGAATTCAACGCCGTCCTTCTTGCCCTTGAAGTTGAGCTTGACTCGGTCATCGTTGGCGGCGGCGCGTTCCACGACGTTGTACGTGGCGCGCTGGCGGCGCATGACGTCAATCGTCTTTTTCGACTTCGGCGTCCGTCACCGGGCAGACGTAGCGCTTGAGTTCGACGGCGGAGAAGTCGGGAACCTGAACGTCAGGGAACACTTCGAACTTGGCCGTGAAGTGCATGTTCTCCTTGTCCTCTTCGTTCTTGGCGGCGTCGATGCGCGGATAGCCGGCAATGCGGAGCTCGCTTTCGGAGGCGGCCTTCTGCCAGGCTTCGCCGACGAGCTGGTTGATGGCTTCGTCATAGCCCTGCATGCCGTACATGCGGCGGACCTGAGCGGCCGGAACGTGACCCTTGCGGAAGCCCGGGAGCTTGGCGTTCTTGCCGTAGTTCTTCAGGGCCTTTTCGGTGAGTTCTTCAGCGGAAGCGTAGGAACGACCAGATCGAGCGTGCGTTCGAGCGGGTTGACGCCTTGGCGACCTCTTCGGTCTTGACGGTTTCTTGTTCAGTCATCGCAGTAGTCTTTATAAAAGTCCGCCCCGCTTGACGCGCGGCGGAATTTGTGGAAGAATCCGTCCCTTTGCAGAACGGACCGCGTGAAAAATCCTTTTCCAGAGCGAAGCGCACCCGCATGCGGCGGACCGTCGTTCGTTCTCTTCTATAAAAAGAGCATCCGCCGGCTTCTGATGTCGGCGGACCTGAATTTTTTAATTATAGCGGAGAAATTCAGCTGTTGTTTCAACGGGTTCCTGCGGGAAACCCGCTCCCCCACGCACTGAATTCGGCCTCGATTCAGGCGCCGTCCTCCTCTTGTGCAGGAGACGCCTTCCTCCGCATCCGCACGGCCAATTGCTTACAATTCCTGCGACGAGGCTCTTTCGAGCTTGCTAGAATTTTTCTCCCGTTCAATCCGGCCTGCGCCGGCCCTCATCTTCCTCCTGCCTTCAGAACCATGCGGTCCCCGTCTTTCCTTCTGACCATCTCCTTCGCCATGCTCTCCCTTCTTGCAGGCTGCGCAACTGCGCCCAGGGGGACGAACACTGATGCGGGGACGCAACAGGAAGTCACGAGTACCCGCCGTCACACGACCGCAGAACGCTTTGCAAAGACCACCGACAACGAACTCTACAACAGAGGGATCGCTCAGGTGTCAAGGGACATACGCGCCATCTGCACCTCGCCAGCAAACCGTCACCTTACTATGCGAAGACGCCCTGCCTGCCCTCGGGCATGACGGAAGCTCACCTCAAGGACGGCTCGCGCATCACCCCGGAGGCGCGACGCGTCGCTGAGGCGCGTCTTTGCAAGCCTGCACAAGCTCAACGAGGACACCCCGCAGCCTGATGATCTCCTTCCCCGGGAGACGCCCACCTCATCAGAAAACGCCATTCGTGAAATGGTCGATCCAAAAATCTCCGCCCTGCAGTCCTCGCTTCTCAAGGGCGCCATGACCTGGGCCGAGGTACAACCGCGCCCGTCTCGAGGTCTACGATGCAAGCAGGACGGGCGCTCCCGCCGAATGACACGCCATCAGGCTCAAGGTCAGGACATCCGCGCCCTGAATTCCTGTAGAATGCGTTGTTCGTGCGGGGATGGCGAAATTGGTGGTAGACGCACCAGGTTTAGGTCCTGACGCCGTTGAGGCGTGTCGGTTCGAGTCCGATTCCCCGCACCAAGGATTAAGAAAGAAAAGGGAGACGCTTCCGAGTGTCTCCCTTTTCTTCATTCAGCCCGCCGCAGGGCAAATGGGGCGCGGCCGTGCGCACCCCTTCACAAGTCAGTGCTTGTGACCGCAACCGCAGCCGCAGGCGCCTTCCTCGTGATGATGGTGATGATGCTCTTTACCGTCATGATGATGGTGGTGCTCGCCGCAACCGCACTCATCTTCATGGTGGTGATGATGTTCGCCACAGCCGCAACCACACGCTTCCTCGTGGTGATGGTCATGACCGCCGCAACCGCAGCCGCATTCCTCTTCGGCATGATGGTGGTGATGGCCGCCACAGCCGCAGCCGCACTCTTCCTCGTCGTGGTGGTGCCCGCCGCAGCCACAGCCGCATTCCTCTTCGCCGTGATGGTGATGATGACCGCCGCAGCCGCAACCGCCGCCACAGCCGCAGCCGCCTGCATGACGCTCGATGCGGACGGGTTCGAAGGCCTCTTCGACCTCGGTGACCTCGAGACCGATCATGCCGAGCATCTTGGCGATGTTCGGGAGCGGCCGAACGGCGAAGCCCTCGGGAGCTTCGGCCACTTCGACGCCGCGGTTGATGAGGGCGCCGACGGCCTCCTGCATCGTGCGCAGGTCGCCCGTCACGTGAAGAACCTTTTCAACGGCGGGACGCACGACCCAGAACTGGCCTGCGTCGTCAACGAAAACGTCGTTGACGAAGAGCGGGCGCTTTTCCTCAACGGAGACGGCGATCACGCCTTCGGGCGTTTCAAAGGAGTCCTCCCAGGCCATGCGCTGGGCGGACGTGAGAACGAGCTGCTTGGCGCGGGCGAGAATGGGCTGGGCAGGGGCCGCTTCGGGCGGCAGGAGCTTGGTAAAAGTCGTCATTTTGAATTCCTGTGAGGCCGGCGCCTCGCGAAGCGACAGGCTTCGCCCTCAGGCGCCGACAAGTGTCTACCCATTTTAAGCAAAGAGAATCATTCGCGTGTAAGAAAACTTTGCGCCCGGCAAAGGCTATTCGACAGCGGCCGCCAGCGCATCGGAAAGACGGTCGACGGCAATGACCTCGAGGCCCTCGACGGGCGTTCTCGGCGCATTGGCGCGCGGAATCACGGCCTTTGCGAAGCCAAGCTTCGCCGCCTCACGAAGCCTTTCCTGACCTCTGGGCGCAGGCCTGATTTCTCCGGCGAGGCCCACTTCGCCGAAGACAACGAGACCGCGGCGCAGGGGCTTGTTTCGAATGCTCGAATAGATGGCGCACAAAAGCGCGAGGTCGGCCGCTGGCTCCGAGATCTTCACGCCGCCCACGGCGTTGACGAAGACGTCCTGATCAAAGCAGCCCACGCCCGCGTGGCGGTGCAGGACCGCAAGAAGCATGGCAAGGCGCTGCGAGTCCACGCCGAGGGCAAAGCCTCCTCGGCGCAGGCAGGTGCGTGGCGTCGACGAGCGCCTGAATCTCAACGAGAAGCGGGCGAGTGCCCTCCTGCGTCACCAGCACGCTCGACCCGGGAATGTCGGACTTGTATTCGGAGAGGAAGATGGCCGACGGGTTCGTCACGCCGCGAAGACCGTGATCCGTCATGGCGAAGACGCCGAGCTCGTTCACGGCGCCGAAGCGGTTCTTGAAGGCGCGCACGAGACGGAAGTTCGAGTGCTGGTCGCCCTCAAACTGGAGCACCGTATCGACGATGCTCGAGAATTCGAGGACCGGCAAGAGAGCCATCCTTGGTGACGTGACCGACGAAGATGAGGGTCGTACCCACGGTCTTGGCCATGCGCGTGAGTCTTGCGGCGCACTCGCGCACCTGGGAAACGGAACCCGGCGCGCTGTCAAGCTGGCTTGAGAAGATGGTCTGGATCGAGTCGATCACGACGTACTCGGGCTTGCGGCTAGAAATCACGCTCTCGATATGCTCGAGCTCGATTTCACCATGAGGGTGAGGCCGCGGGGCTCGAGCTGAAGGCGCTGCGCCCTGAGCGCGATCTGCGTGGGGCTTTCCTCGCCCGAAACGTAAAGCGCCGAATGGCCGAGCTCGACGAGTCTGGCCATGACCTGCAGCAGAAGCGTCGACTTGCCGATGCCGGGGTCGCCGCCGATCAGGGCGACGCATCCCTTCACAAGCCCGCCTCCCATGACTCGGTCGAATTCGCCGAGTCCCGTCACGGTGCGGGGGATCTCCTCGATCGCCACGTCGGAGAGGTCCTGCAGGGAGCCCGTCGTGTCGACGAAGCCGCCTGCGGAGCGCGGGGGAGCCCGCACCGTAGCGGGCGGCGATGCCCTGCGCCACCTTGAACTCCTGGAGCGTGTTCCAGGCCTTGCAGTGCGGGCACTGTCCCTGCCACTTGGCAGTCGTGCCGCCGCACTCATTGCAGACGAATTCGGTTCTGGTCTTGGTCGTGCGAGGTGCCATCGGTTGCCGTATGTCGGTTGTCAGTGCTTGATTTGAAGCGGAACGCGGCGTGCAAGCGCGCAGATGAGCTCATAGCCGATCGTGCCCTGCAGCGGCCGCCACTCGGTTGACGGGCAGGTGCCTGCCCCAGAGCTCCACGCGGCTGCCGAGGCCTGCGGACGGGATGTCGGTGATGTCGATCTCGAGCATGTCCATCGAGACGGCGCCCACGAGCGGCGCGATGGCGCCCTCGACCCACGTGGGAGAGCCGTCGGGCATCGAACGTGGATAACCGTCCGCGTAGCCGCAGGCAACGATGCCCACGCGCGTGGGACGCTTGGCGATCCAGCGCGAGCCGTAGCCCACGGCCTCGCCCGGCGCAATCTCCTGAACGGCGATGATCTTCGCCGAGAGCGTCATGGCGGGAATGAGGCCGAGCTCCTCGGAGGAAATGGGAGTCAGGGCTCACGCCGTAAAGCGCAACGCCCGCACGCACGCCGTCACCTCCCACTTCGGGATGCCAGAGGATGGCAGCGGAGTTGGCCATGCAGGCCGCCGTGGCGGAATGCGCGAGCCTGCCCATGCGGGTGAGCTGTCGGGAGACCGATGCGGGCGCATCGCCGAGATAGCTCGGCTCGGCGTTGGCAAAGTGCGTGACGACGCCCATCACCTTCACGCCCGGAATGGACGTGAGGAGGTCGTAGATCGTGCCCACCTCGACGGGCAGGAAGCCCAGACGGTTCATGCCCGAGTTCACCTTGATGTGAACCTTCACCTCACGCAGCTGGAGACGCTTGAGAATGTCGATCTGCCACATGGAGTGGACGACCGTCTCGACGTCAAGGTCCTGAAGCGGCTCGATGTCCGTTTCATCGAAGAAGCCCTCCAGAAGCAGCACGCGCTTGTGCCAGCCCGCGCGGCGCGCGCGTTCGGCGTCGCACAGGTCGATGGTCGCAAAGCCGTCCGCATCGGCGAAGGCCTCGACGGCATTCTCAAGACCGTGGCCGTAGGCATTGGCCTTGACGACCGCCCAGAGGGTGCGATCGCCGACACTCTCACGAAGGCGGGCAAGATTGTGCTTCAGCGCCTGAATATCAATTTCAGCGTATATGGGACGGGGCACTCGAATACTCTTCTTTCATAAGTCAAGGGAACCCGCACGGGGCGTCTCGTGCAGAAACCCGTTAATGTTACTCGCCTGCGCCGCGATTCGTTCGAATTTCACAATTTGAAAGTGACTCGGCCCACCTCCCGCCTCTCCCCGTTCTCGGAAGGAATTTGCACCGAATGTTTACGTACGCCCTCAGGCAAGGTAGACTTAACGGATTGACCTCCAAGGTAGACTTAACGGATTGACCTCCAACCATTCAGGCTCATTCACAGGCTTTTATGAACCGCGGCTTCTATACCATCATGTGCGCGCAGTTCCTGTCGTCTCTGGCCGACAACGCACTGCTCATCGCTGCCATCGCCCTTCTGACGAGCATCAACGCTCCTGACTGGATGACGCCGCTCCTCAAGCTCTTTTTCGTGGTGAGCTACGTGTGCCTCGCCGCCTGGGTGGGCATCTTCGCAGACTCGATGCCCAAGGGCCGCGTCATGTTCCTGACGAACTTCGTCAAGGCGGTCGGCTGCCTGCTGATGCTCTTCGGCGGCCACCCACTTCTCGCCTACGCGATCGTGGGCGTGGGCGCTGCGGCCTACTCGCCCGCGAAGTACGGCATTCTCACCGAGCTTCTCCCGCCGCAGAAGCTCGTTGTCGCCAACGGCTGGATCGAGGGCCTCACGGTTGGTTCCATCATTCTCGGCGTTGTGCTCGGCGGTGTTCTCATCAAGCCTGAGATCGCACAGTCCATCCTCGATTTGTTCCATCTTGATGCTCTCGGCCTGTCGAGCTTTGCCGAGGCCGCCATCTTCGCAATCGCCTTCGTCTACCTCGCCGCCTCGGCCGTCAACCTCGCCATTCCCGACACGGGCGTGCGCTATCCCCCGCAGAAGTTCGACCCCGTCGACTCCATCAAGGGCTTCGTCAAGAGCTGCCGTCTTCTCTGGAGCGACCGTCTCGGTCAGATCTCCCTCTCCGTCACGACGCTCTTCTGGGGCGCAGGCGCAGTGCTTCAGTTCCTCGTTCTCAAATGGTGCGACCACGCGCTCGGCATGGATCTCTCTCAGGGTGCCGTCATGCAGGCCGTCGTGAGCCTCGGCATCGCCGTCGGCGCCTTCCTCGCCGCCGCCAAGGTTCCTCTCAAGAAGTCCCTCAACGTTCTGCCCATGGGCATCTGCATGGGCGTGCTCGTCGGGCGCCTCCTACTTCACGCGCGACATTGCGCCCGCAGGCGGCCTCTCGCTCTTCGGCTTCGAGCTTTCCTGGGCCGTCATGATCGCCGGCCTCATCATGATCCTCGTGGGCATCTGCGCGGGCTTCTTCGTCGTTCCGATGAACGCGCTCCTGCAGCACCGCGGCCATGTCCTCATGAGCGCGGGACGCTCCATCGCCGTTCAGAACTTCAATGAGAACTCCTCCATCCTCGTGATGCTCGGCGTCTACTCCCTGCTCATCAAGGCCGACCTCTCGGTTCCCGCCACGATGATGATCTTCGGCGTCTTCGTGAGCATCTCCATGCTGCTCGTCATCCTCAAGCACCGCCGCAATCAGGCCGAGTACGACAGCACCCACCTGATCGGCGAAGGCACCCGCCACGTGACTGAAGAGCACTGATCAGCATCACCAAGGCACCCTCCCGAACGGGCCCTGCACGACAGCACGGGCACGTTTCTGTTCATGGCTCCTAGCCATGAAGCGCAAAAAGCCAAACGCCCTCTCCTCGCCAGCAAACAACACAGCAACCACCTGCCCCCATCAGAAAGCCCCCTCAAAGCCTTAGGAAACACGAGTACAAGAAAAAGCGGACCGCCTCCCACGTCGGGAGAACGGTCCGCCTGAAGACGTCAGGAGAAAGTCCCTGTCTTATGCGGCGGCGGAACTGCCTCGTCATCCTTTTCATCCTTGCCGAGATCATGGTTCACCATGGCTGCGACCGTGGAGTCGGACCAGACGTTGAGCGTCGTTTCGATCATGTCGATGACGGCGTAGAAGGGCAGGATCACGCCCATGAGCATGATGGGCACGTTCATGCTTTGCGAGAAGACTCGCCGAAAGGAAGAAGCAACCCATCGGAACGCCTGCGTTGCCCACGGCCGCGAGGGTCGAGATCAGGATCCAGGCGGCGAGCATCGGCAGCGTCACCTCGGCACCCGCATTCTGCATCAGGTAGACGACCGTAACGAGGATGAAGGCGGCGCAGCCGTTCATGTTGATCGTCGTGCAGATCGGCAGCACGAAGCGGGAGACGGGGCGAGCGACGCCCACGTTGTTTTCCGCGCAGGACATCGTGACGGGCAGCGTGCCGGCGGAGGACTTCGAGAAGAAGGCGACGGCAAGCGCAGGCGCCATGCCCTTGGCGACGCGGATCGGATTGACGCCGCGGGCAAGCATGAGAAGCGGAAGCACGACGAGCATCTGGACGAAGTTGGCGGCGAGAATGACGCCGAAATAGGTGCCGAGACCGCCGATCTCAACGCCCTTGTTCATCTCGACGACAAGTGCAGAGATGAAGCCGAAGATGCCGATCGGAAGCACGCGGATGAGCCACTTCACGAGAATGAAGAGGGACCTCCTGAGCGCCCGTGAAGAAGGCAAGCAGCACCTCCTGCGAGCGGCTGTCGCGCGGCAGGCGGGAGATTGCGATGCCGATGGCGGCGGAGACGAGCAGGACAGAGAGCACGTTCGCGGAGAGGAACGGCGCCAGGAAGTTGTCCGGAATCACGGACTGGATGTATTCGAGATAGGAGTGCTCCGCCACCTGCGGCGCGATGGCGCCCGCCGTCATGGCGACGTTGGCGGGAGACATGGCGACGTAGAGGACGGCGGCGAGCGTGGCCGCCAGAATCGTCGTGAAGAGCGTGTAGAAGATCGTGTGGCGGAAGATGCGACCAGACTCGCTCGAACGGGAGATCGAGGCGAGCGTCGCGATGATCGACACGGCGATGATCGGAATGCTGATGAACTTGAAGAGGCGAATGAAGATCGAGCTCACGAAGTCCGCGAATGCATGGATAGTCTCGCCGCCCCAGGAGGCCGCTGCAGACGCCGAGCACGATCGCAACGAGATAGGCGGCCGCCATGGCGGTCTGGGAACCCTTGACGCGGGGCCTGGCTTCGTCGGGGGATTGAGTCATCTGGGAGTTTCCTTCTTGTTTTTGAAAAACTGCAGTGCTGCGGATCCGCAACAGTCTTTTCGAAGTGTATACCCGAGTAACTCGCTCAGGTATATCCGCACATCCTCATTTTGCGTCAACAAAAATCAGGCATGCTTTCCCGGCCTGCAGCAGTAGCGAACCGACCCATCTAAGCACAACTGCCTAGTTCGACTCACCGTAATCCAAAGGCGTCTGCCCCGCAGGGTAACGCCGCCTTCTGACGACAACAGACGAAAAAGAGGCGGAAGACCGTGAGACCAGTCCTCCGCCTGTCAAAAAGGCCTTCCGGAGAAAAAGGAAAAACCGGAAGGCATTCCAAGACAACTTGTTCCGTCTTCGCCCTTTTTCTCTCAGAGCCCAATGAGGCGCTCGGGATGGGAGTAGACGTTGGCGCGGCTGCGACGGCAGAAGGCCGCAAGCGTGATCCCGCACTCTCGTGCAAGTTCGACGGCGAGCGCCGTCGGTGCGGAGACGGCGAAGATGATCTCGACGCCGCACATGGCCGCCTTCTGAACCATTTCGTAGGAGGCTCTGGAACTGATGACAAGCGCGCCGTCACGCCAGCCCCTGCGGGCACGAAGACCGAGCAGCTTGTCAAGCGCGACATGCCTGCCGACGTCTTCGGCGCCGCCCGCAAAGCTTCCGTCGGGACGAACCCAGACGGCGGCGTGGGTGCAGCCCGTGATGCCGCCGAGGCGCTCGACACGCTCCAGATAGCCGAGGGCGTCGGCATAGGCCGCCATCGGGAAGGTCTGCTCGTGCGGCACGACCCGCTTTTCGCGCACGGCCTCTCCAAGACTTTCGACGCCGCAGATGCCGCAGCCCGTGCGGCCCGTCATCGAGCGGCGGCGGTCCTTGAGCTTCCAGAAGCATTCGGACGAAATCGTGAGGTCCACCTCGATGCCGCCGCGGCAGGCCTCGCGCACCTCGCAGGCATAGAGATGCGAGGCGTCGGGAATGATGCCCTCGGCAAGCGAGAAGCCGAGCGCGAATTCTTCGAGCATCGAGGGAGAGGCCATCATGACGGCGTGCGAGATGCCGTTGTAGACAAGCGCAACGGGAACCTCCTCTGCCACCCAGTCGAGCGCAGGCTCGTCTGCATTCATGCGAAAGACCTCGACCTCGCGGGCCCCAGACGCTCGACGCCGCCCATGGAGACGGGCATGCAGGTCCCCGCCTCAATGGCGGTCGCAAGCGCGTGTTCGGCCTTGTTCAAATAAGCGCATCCCATGTTCATCTCCCGTGCGTTTCGTGCCAGCGGCGTCTCGTTGCGGAAATATTGATCCTCAGGCTTCCTTTGCCCTCAACGGCGTTCTGATAGAAGAGCTCAAGCCCCGTCATGACGATCTGCTCGACGTCGGCGCAGAAGTTGAGCTCCTCTCCCGCGAAGATCGTCGGGAAGGCGGCATGACAGCCGGCGCAGACGTGCAGGCGGCGCGTTTCGTCGGTCTCGTCATGGATGTAGGAGAGGTCCGACACGGCCTGATCGCCGCAGACGGCGCAGCGGATGCGCTCGAAGACCCAGTGTGCGCCGCAGCACGTGCACCAGAGCTGCTTGATGTGCCCGTTGAGCGGCGTGTCGGTCACGCTCGCGACGGCGGCGTCGGAGCCGCAGACGGGGCAGTGAAGCGGACGGTTGTGATGCGTCGTGTCGGTGCCCGTTCTGGCGATGCGGCGGCTGCCTTCGTCGGCCGCCTCGTCAAGGGAAGACGCGAAGCGCGAGGCCGAGCACGGGAAGAAGGAAGATGTCAAGAAGGGCGTCCTCGCCCGCGTGCACCTCGACGGCATGGAGATACCCCATCGGATCGCGACCTGCGCTCTCAGGAGCTCAGCCGACGCAAAGCGCGTCCAGTCGATGGCTCGGCAGGCTTCGAGCATGTCGCCCTCGATCTCGTCGTTGTCGAGAAGGGCCGCCGCGATGGCGTCGACCGTCTGCAGGAAAGCGCTCCGAGTCAATCGTGACGGGACGGAGCGAGAGAAGCGTCTCCTTGCCCAGACGGGCGGCCTCGATCTCTTCGTCAGTCCACTCGGGAGCTTCAGCGGCAAGCTGTGCGCGCAGATCCGCCGCCTTGAGCAGCGCGGGCGCAAAGAGCGCGAGACGCGCGACGACGCTTTCGTCCTGGTGACCGGCGGCACGGGCAAGGGCCCTTTCGATCGACTTGCGGTTGAGCATGTGACTTTCCTTTTTTTCAAGGCACTCCGTGCCGTAAGCCCGGAATGCGCGTTTTCTGATTGTGGATTCGGCGCCTCTTCGGGCGTCCGGAAAGAGGTCTCCAAGTCTCTAGAGGCCTTTTCCGGACGAGCCCCCTGCGGGAGCCCGTCCGGGGTCGTCGGCGTCGCAGAAGCACCGGCGGCTCTTTCGGAGAGTTCGGAAAAGCTTCCCCTTACTTTTCCTTGCCGTCCTTTTCAACGGTCACGTTCTTGCCAAAGGGCGATTTCCTCATTCGCCCAGTAGCCCCAGTGGTAGACCGCGTCGGACTCGCTCACCTTGCCGTCGCCGAACATGATGCGGGCGGTGCCGCGATACGGCTGGAAGATGCCGGCGCCGAGATAGATGTGGGCGATGCCGACAAAGACGGTGAGGAAGAAGAACACGTCATGCACGAGGTGTGCAAGAAGCAGCGTTTCAGGGGCGAAGTCGACCTTGAGGCCGGAGCCGGTCGGGAAACCCGTGTTGAGCCAGAGCACGATGCCCGAGAGCGCGAGCATGATGCAGAAGAACAGCAGGGCGCCGTCGGCGAGACGCTGGGCGGACTTCACGTGGTGCTGCGGGGGCATGTGAACCTTACCCGGCGCAAACAGATAGAACGGGAATTTCATGGCCCAGGTCACGTCGTCCTTGTCCCACTTGCCGAAGATGTCCTCCTTGAAGAGGTGCACGAAGCCGGCGGGCGACTTCAGCACGGCGAAGAGCGGAACGAGGATGAACGGAACCGCGAGGACGCGATGGAGCATGCGCATGGTCTGGGTGAACTCACCGCCCATAATGCCGCCGCCGAGGCTCGGAACGAACACGAACACGCCGGTGACCGCGAGCAGGATGCAGGCGACGGCGGCAACGCCGTGAGTCACGCGGGTGAGCAGAGAGTGACGCTGAATGTATCTGGTCATTCTGAGTCTCCTATTACTTGCCGGAGGCTTTTTCAAGAAGCCTTGACTTCACGATCGGCGGTGGCGCGCTGTTCAGGCGTCCAGTGCTTCTTGGCTTCCTCGACGGTCACCTTTTCGCGGCGGTAGCCGGTAGCGGCGACGAAGGAAACGGCGAGGCCGGCGAGCACCGCAGCGGTGCCGACACCGGTCACCGTGCGCATGGCGTTCATCATGCCGATCATCTTGTTGGGCTTGGGATCGGTCGGGAGGCCATAGGCTTCGTGACCGAACTGGCAGACCTGCAGCACGTGCAGACCGCCCATCTCGTTGACGCCGTAGAGCTCGGCCTTGTCAAAGCCCTTCTTCTTGAGGAACTCGACTCGCTTCTGACCGAGCGCGATCATTTCGTCGCGCGGGCCGAACTTGAGCGCCTCAGGCTGGCAGGTCTTGACGCAGGCCGGGATGCCGCCCTCTTCGAGACGGTCGATGCAGAGCGTGCACTTGTCCACGCAGCCGTCCATCGGACGGAAGCGGGGCACGTCGAACGGGCAGGCGGACTGGCAGTACGTGCAGCCGTTGCACTTGTCCGTGTCGTACGCGACGACGCCGTTCTCCTTCTTGTAGAGGGCGCCGGACGAGCAGATCGCAACGCAGGCGGCGTCCGTGCAGTGGTAGCACGAGCGGCGGCCGATTGCGAAGTTGATCGGCTGGTACTTGTTGCCGGACTCCTTCTCGTCGAACGTCATCACGAGACGCGTGTCGCCGTTGAGGTCAGGCGGGTTCTGATACGTGCCCGAGAACTTGTTCTCGTTGAGGCCGAGCTTCGAGGGAAGCATGTTCCACTGCTTGCACGCAACCTGGCAGCCCTTGCAGCCGGTGCAGTGCGAAGAGTCGAACAGCATGGCGACTTCTTTAGTGTTTGCCATCATTCATCTCCATTGGCACGCCGTCAGGCTGCCTTCTCAAGGTTGACAAGGAACGCCTTGTATTCCGGAATGTACGAGTTCGGGTCACCGACGTTGGGAGTGAGGTCGTTCACGTTGTCGCCGGTGGCGAGCTTCGTCGCCCAGGAGAAGTGGTGCGGCATGCCGACCACGTGCGTGAGCTTGCCGTCGATCATCATCGGCTTCATGCGGATGGTGATCATGGCGTCGACCACGACGGAGCCTCGGTTGTTCCAGACTCGGACCTTGTCGCCCGGACGAATGCCCTTTTCCTTCGCAAGCTCTTCGGAAAGCTCGATGAAGTTGCTCGGGATGAGTTCGTTGAGCCACGGGATGTTGCGGGTCTGCGTGCCGGACTGCCAGTGCTCGACGACGGAGTAGGTCGTGACCACGTACGGGTAGTCCTTGATGCTGCCGCGGCGGACCGACGGGTCCTCCGTGAAGCGAGCGCACGGGTTGCCGCCTGCACCGTTGAGGAGGTTCTTCACCGGAGCCTCATGCGGTTCGAAGTGCTCGGGCAGCGGACCGTCGGCCATCGAGTAGGCGAAGAGACGGGCGTTCTGCTCCCAGGTCATGAAGAAGGCGTTGTCGTCGGGGGCCTTGGCCGTGACGAAGTCGCCCACGTCGTTCTGGAGCCACTTCTTGCCGTCCCATTCGACGAGCACGCGCTTCGATCCCAGGGCTTGCCCTTCCGGGTCGGCGGAGCAGCGGTTGTAGAGGATGCGGCGGTTGGCGGGCCAGGCGAAGGACCAGCCGGGGAAGAGACCGAGACCGGTCGGGTCTTCCTTCGAGCGGTTTGTCATCGGCTGCTTCATCGGGTCGAGCTTCTGGGACTCGTTGTTGTAGTAGCCCGAGAAGATCCACATGCCGCAAGCGGTCGTGCCGTCAGCCTGAAGCTGGCCGTAGCCCTTGAGGAGCTTGCCGTCGCCGACCGTGTAGCCGTTGAGGGCCCAGCAGAGGGCGCGCAGATCGGGCTTGCCGTCGATCGTGTAGTCGAAGTTCGTCTTCAGGATCTGATCCGGGCAGGCGCCGCCTTCCTTCTTGTAGAGCTCGACGATGTTCTTCCAGAGAAGCATCATCATCTCGAAGTCGGAACGGCATTCTCCCGGCGGCCCGATGGCCTTTTCACGCCACTGGATCCACCGACCGGAGTTGTTGATGGAGCCGATTTTTTCATAGATGAGCGCGGCGGGAAGGAAGTAGACCTCGGTCTTGACGTCCTCGGGCTTCATGTCCGGAGCTTCCCAGAAGGTCGAGGTCTCCGTCTGGAACCAGTCGGCGACGACGAGCCAGTCGAGGTTGGCCATCGAGTGGCGGGCGTGCTTGCCGTTCGGGGTGGAATGCATCGGATTCATGCCCCAGCAGAAGTAGCCCTTGATCTTGTTGTCGCGCATGTCGTTGAACGACATGATCGTGGAGTAGTCGCCGTAGTCGAGCTTCGGGCTGATCTTCGGCAGCAGGTCGTAGCAGTAGTCGTTCTCGACCGTGGCGTTGGCGCCGAACCATTCGCGAAGCTGGGAGATCCAGAACTTCGGCTTGTTGGCATAGTAGCCCGCGGCGTACGTTTCCTTCGAAAGATAGTCGGCGAGCTTCGGGTGAGCCTTGCCGGTCGGCCAGGAGAGATAGGCGGGAGCCTGATGCGAGCTTGCGCCGACGTCGGTCGAACCCTGAACGTTCGGTTCGCCGCGAAGGGCGTTGATGCCGCCGCCCGCTATGCCGATGTTGCCGAGCAGAAGCTGGATGACGCACATGGCGCGGCAGTTCTGGGAGCCGTAGGTGTGCTGCGTCTGACCGAGGGCGTAGAGGATGGAGCCCGCCTTGTCGGGACGGCCGGTGGAGGCGAAGACCTCCCAGACCTTCTTCATGACGTCGGGATCCATGCCGGTGACGCGCGTGACGAGCTCGGGCGTGTAGCGGGCATAGTGACGCTTCATGACGTTGAGGACGCAGTTCGGATCCTGAAGGGTCATATCGCGCTTGAGGACCTTGAGGTCAGGCGTCTTGAACTTCGGCGTGCCCGGACGGTTGACCCAGGCGAAGGCGGAGCCTTCGGAAGTGTCCCAGACGGCCTTGTGATCGACGTCGTAGCCCCAGGTTTCATTGTCGTAGCGCTTCGTTTCCGGATCCCAGCCGGAAAAGAGGCCGTGATCGACGTCGAACTTGAAGTCGGGACGCAGCAGGCAGGCGGCGTTCGTGTAGTGCAGGACGTATTCCTTCTGGAAAAGGTCGTTCTGCAGGATGTAGTTGATCAGGCCGCCGTAGAAGGCAAGGTCGGAGCCCGGACGGATGCGGGCGTAGATGTCGGCGCGGGCGGCCGAACGGGAGTAGCGCGGATCGACCACGATCCACGTGGCGCCCTTGTCCTGGGCGCGCTCGACCCAGCGGGAGGAGAGCGGATGGTTTTCGACGTTGTTCGAACCGATCGACATGATGACGTCGGAGTTGGCGAAGTCGCACCAGTGGCTCGTCATGGAGCCGCGGCCAAACGACGGCGCAAGACCGGAAACGGTCGAAGAGTGACAGACGCGGGTCTGGTTGTCGATGGCGAGGACGCCGAGGCTGCGCGCGAACTTCTGCACGAGCCAGCCTTCCTCGTTGTTAAGCTGGGCGGCGCCTAGGCTGGCGATGCCGTCGCAGCGATTGACCGTCACGTCGCCTTCCTTCTCGACGAAGGTGGCGTCGCGGGTCTTCTTGACGTGCCTGGCAATTTCAAGAGCGGCCTGATCCCAGGAAAGACGCTCCCAGGTCTTGCTGCCCGGACGGCGAACCATCGGATAGAGCACGCGGTCCGGATGAAGCTGGGCGCGGCGATCCTTCGTCACGATGTTGCGAAGGCCCCACATGGCGGCGCCCTTCGGGCACAGGCCGCCAAGGTTGACCGGATGATCCGGGTCGCCTTCAAGATTGATGAGTTCGCCGTTTCGCGTCGAGCAGATCGTGCCGCAGCCGCCTGAGCAGTAGCAGCAGATGTTCGTCGTTTCATTCACGCTGGTGAGCTTGTAGGGCTTCTTGGAGCCGCCGGCCGCATGGGCAGCCGCGCCGGCAAGACCGGACGCAGCACCGCCGCCGAGAAGCAAACCACGCTTGAGAAAACTTCTGCGAGATACTTCCATGGGGGATCCTTCTTGGAAAGTTGTTGTTCTTGCCGTCGCATGAGCGATGCACCGAATCAGGGGCGGCGCATCGCGGCGGTGATTTTCGTCATGACAGAGGGAGACTCCGTCGACACAGAGAGTCTGCCCTCATGTCGAATTCATGACAACCCTACTCTCGCAGTAGTTTTCAACCAAAAGCCCCTCCCTTAGCTTTTTAATACATCTACCACCTGAGAGGTACTTCTGACGAAGGGTCTTCAACGGGAAACTCATTTCTGCAGGAGAGCCCCGCTATTCACAATGAAAATAGCGAGTTGTCCAAAGATCACATGGCCGGCATACCGCATTCACGGTATTCTCAGGTTTTCAAGTCCGCCTGCCCGAAGCGTTTGCGGAAAACGCCACTGCGCCCTTCTCTTTTTTTTGCTATTCTTTTGCCTACGGGTTTACCCGAGACCTGCAAAGGGCGAACGACGCCCAACCTTCAAAGACTGTCTTCAGCTCGAAACCACACCATGCTCAACAGCGGACACGGTCATCAGACCCTCGGCAAACTTCTTTCGCGCTGCCTTCGCGGCGCGGCGGGCATTGCCGCCGGCATCGGCCTTGCAGCGGCAGCCACATCGGCCCTTGCCGCCGACGCGCACTGCGACGTGGTCGTGATCGGTGCGGGCGGCTCAGGTCTCACGTCGGCGCTCTCCGCAGCCGAAGCGGGCGCGAAGGTAATCGTCGTCGAGAAGATGCCCTTCATTGGAGGCAACACCGTTCTTGCCACGGGCTTCATGCTCGGCGTCCCGAAGGGCGAACCCCGCGAGCTCGAGCTGCTCGAGAGCGACATGATCCGCAAGGGCGGCCGCACGACCGATCAGGCCCTTCTCACACGCATCGTCTCCGGCTCGGGCGAAGCCGTTGAATGGCTTCGCAGCTACGGCGCCGAACTCGAGCCCCTCTGCATCACCCGCGACGACAGCCTTCAGACGGCCTGCAACCTCAATGAGGACGGCACGGTTTCCAAGCGCGGCATCCAGCCCAAGCGCGGCCTCATCGGGCCCGAAATCATCAACGCCCTTCTGCACGGGATCGAATCCCACGGTGTGCCCATCCGCACCCGCACCGCCGTCAAGAGAATCACAACCGACGCCGAGGGCCGCGTCAACGGCGTCGTCGTCCTCAACACGAAGGGCAGGGAGTACAGGATTGATGCGCCCGCCGTGGTCATCGCAACGGGCGGCTTCAGCGCAAACGAGGCGATGGTCTCCCGTTTCGCACGCCACACGCAGGGCCTGCAGTCCACCAACTCCCCCGCCGCCACGGGCGACGGCATCCTTCTTGCCGAGAACATGGGGGCCCGAACAGTCGACATGCACGCCGTGACGGTTCATCCGACCACGCTTCCTTTTTCCGGTCTCATCCTGCCTCATCAGGTGCGCGTCAACGGCGCGATCCTCGTCAACGACAAGGGCGAACGCTTCGCCGACGAGCTTTCCGAAAAACTGGCGGAGCAGATCCGCGACAAGAACAGCGGCCGCGCCGGCTCATCTTCGATCAGGCGATGATCGACGACATGCCAGTTCTCAAGAGCTACGCCCGCTCGGGCTACTTCATTCGCGGCACGTCCGACCTTGAACTCGCCCGAGGCATCCGCGTGCCTCCCGAAAAGTTCCACGAAACCCTCGTGCGCTACCGTAGCATGGTCGACCGTCAGGAGGACACGGACTTCGGCCGTCCCCAGCTCCTGAGCCGCCTCGACAGCTCCCCGCTCTACGCCGTGAGCGTGCGCCCCGGCATTCACACGACACTCGGCGGCCTCAAGATCGACCCGCGCGCCCGCGTCCTGAGCGACAAGGGCCCCATTGCCGGGCTCTATGCTGCGGGCGAAGTGACGGGCGGCGTCCTCGGCGCCAGACGCCTTGAGGGTGCAGGTCTTACCGCAGCCATCGTCTACGGCCGCATCGCGGGCACCGAAGCCGCAGACTGGGCAAAGCTGCGCGCGAAGACGAAGCCTGCGGCTGGAACGGGCGGCTGAGGGCCACTCCGTCGCCAGACGACGCAACCTGACGCGGCTTCCGTCATAATGGTTCCACAGAACCCACGGAGGCCCTTCCTTTGCCAAAGCTTCGCATCTTTCACTCGGCCGACTGGCACATCGGCAAGGGACTCGGAACGATCGACCGCACGGACGACTTCCGGGTCTTCATCCGCGACTTTCTCGAACTCGTCGAGAAGCGCAGGCCCGATGTCATTCTTCTAGCGGGCGACATCTTCGACACGTCCATGCCCGCAAACAGTGCCCAGCGCCTCTATTACGACATGATCCGCGCCCTCTCGGGCACGTCGGTCATGGCCACCGTCATCACGGCGGGCAACCACGACTCACAGCGCTTTCTCGAAGCCCCCAGGGCACTTCTCGAAACGATGAACTGCTTTGTCGCGGGCGAGTCGCCCGAAAGTCAGGCGTTCGTTCTCCGAGACGATGCGGGCGAGCCCCTCCTTGCCGTCGCGGCCGTTCCCTTCCTGCGCGAGGGCGACGTAAGAGGCGGCTCAATCGACGACACGGACGCCACGAGGGCCGCCAGATTCGAGTCGGGCGTCAGGAAGCACTACAATACCGTTAACGGCTTTTTCTGACGAGGCGCTCGACGGCGCACGAGTACCCCGGAATCGCCATGGGCACCTGTTCGTGACGGATCGCGCCTGCGACCCGACGACCCGACGACACCGAACGAGAGTGCCTACGTGGGCTCTCTTCGCAACGTCACGGCCGACGCCTTCGGCACGGACTGGGACTACGTCGCCCTCGGACACATTCACAACAGCCAGACGGTCAAGGCACAGATTCCCATGCGCTACAGCGGCTCTCCCGTCTCGCTTTCCTACTGCACATCCCGTACCGCCATCACATCGTCGAGCTCACCTTCGATGAAACGGGCGGCATGACCTTCGAGGAACTTCCCGTCAGGCAGCCCCGTGAATTCGTTCGTGTCAGCGGCACGTTCGAGGAGCTTCGCGCAGACATTGCCGAGGCCGGTGCAACACATGAAAAGCCCTTCGTCGAAGCGACGCTCACGTCGGACGAATGCGTGCCCGACCTTGCGGGCGAACTCACCGCCTGGGGCGAGGCGCACGGCGTCATCGTCACCGCCGTACGCAACCAGCAGGCCGCACGCAAATACGAAGAGGACGAGCTCAATGCGCCGTCCCTCGACGACCTGACGCCCGAATCCGTCTTCAAGTCCTTTCTTGAGGAGCGCTTTGAAACGCGCGAAGGCGCAGACGACGCCTATCGCAGCTCATGCCGCTTCTCGACGAAGCGGTCGAGGAGGTGCGCATCGAGACGCGCCCCGCCATCGAAAGCGCCGACACACCCAACCAAGAGAAGAACACCGCCGAGGAGGTTCCGGCATGAGGCTCCTGCAACTCCGGTTCACGAACATCAACTCACTTGCGGGCACCTGGGAGATCGACTTCACGAACGCCGACTTCAGGCGCAGTCCGCTTTTTGCCATCATCGGCCCGACGGGCAGCGGCAAGTCGACGATTCTCGACGCCGTCTCGCTCGCGCTTTATGCCACGACGCCCCGCATGACGGACACACACGTCAAGTTCGAGGGACCCGACGCCTGCCCCGTCATGACGAAGGGGGAAGGCGCGGCCAGCGCCGCTGTTCGATTCGAGGCGGACGGCCGCGAGTACCTGTCGCGATGGAGCCGGCGCACGAAGCGTACGGGCAGGCTTTCCGAAGACGAAGTCGAGCTTGTGGCCTTCGCAAGCCCCGAAGACAGGACGGGACGCGTCATCGCCAGTCAGAAGCGCCTGTGGGAAAGCGAGATCCAGCGCATCACGCGCATGTCCTTCCCGATCTTCACCCGCTCGGTGCTGCTTGCGCAGGGCGCCTTCTCCAACTTCCTCAAGGCTGCCGACGACGAGCGTGCAAATCTCCTCGAAAAGATCACGGGGACGGATCTTTATTCGGCCGTCAGCATGAAGATCTTCGAGAAAAACCGAAGCGCCCGCGACAGTCTTGACATGGCCGTCGCCAGACTCGAGGGCATGCAGATTCTCTCCGACGAGGATCGTCGGGCGCTGGAACAAACGGTGACCGAGCTCTCGCTCAAGGTGCCCGCCATGGAAAAAGCCTCGAAAGAGCTGGACGAAGCACTGCGCTGGCGCAGGGGACTCGACAGACTGACCTGCGACCTTGCAGACCGCGTCAGGGTCGAAGCCGCCGCAAAGGCGGCCGAGGCTGCCTTCGAGCCCGAGCTCAGGAAGGCCGAACGCGCCGAGCAGGCCGCAAAGCCTGTCGAGCGCCATGAAGAGCTTCTCAAGACCGAGGTTCTGTTCACACGCAACAAGTCCGAACTGGCCGAAGCGGAATCTCAGCTTGAAGCGGTACGCACTGCCCTCCCTGATCTGGAAGCTACCCTGAAGACCGCCGCGACGGCGGAGCGAGGAGCCGCAGCCACCAGAGACGGCTTCATGCCCGAATACCGCCGCATGCTCGAGGCTGACGAAGGCATCAGACGACTCTCTCATCAGGCGTCAACCGCACAAAAGACTGCCGAAGCAGCCTTCGAGGCTGAGAAGATCGCATGCGCGGACCTCGAAACAGCAGCCGCCCGACAAAAGAAGGCCGCCGATGAGTCCGCCCGCCTGCAGGAACGCATGACCACCACTTCTGCCGATGCACAGCTCGAGACTCCGCTTGCGCTTCTGAAGCAGTCTGCCGCTGCGATTGAAGCGCTCTCCACCCGCCTGCGGCAGGAGGAGCAGAATGCCGACACCCTCGTGGGACGTCTTGAGCTCGGCCGCGTCAAGACGGCGTCATTCGAAGCAGAGGTGAAGGCCGCCGTCGAAGCCCATGCCGCGTGTCAGACCACTCTGGAACAGGCTCGCAAGACCCTTGCCGCCATGCAGGCAAAGAGCTCCCTACGAAGCCACACTGCTTCGCATGAAGACTCTGACCGAAGAGATGGCACTCGCACGCCACGTCGAGACGCTCCTTCAGCAGAAGGCCACGATTGAGGCTAGCACGGCACGCATGGCCGCATCGGCCGACCCCATCTGGTGGGAGGCCTCGGGTGCTCCCGAAATGCAGGGGCTTCTGCACCGTCTCGAAGAGCGCCTTGATGCCATCGAGAAGCGCCATCCGGGACTTTGCACCGTGCTGTCGACACCTGACAACACGCACCTCAAGTCTCTCAGTGAAGAACGAAACGCACTGGACAAGTGGACGAGCGATCTTGCAGAAGGCGAGCGCGCCTGCCGTGCCGCAGAGCTCAAGGAGCGCGAGGCGCTGGAAAACAAAAAAGCCTATCCGCAGAAAGGTTCCGGAAGGCGCAGGCTCTTCTCGAAAAACTTGAGGGAGAGCTCAGGCATACCCGCGAGAACCGTGACGCCGCCTCCAAGGCTTTGGAGGCTGAAAAGACGCATGCTCAGGAACTTCGCTCACAGCTTCCTGACAGCGACGCCGAACTCGATCTCCCCCGCGCTCTGCACCGCGCTCGAAGCCCGCGTTGCAAACCGAAGGAAGCTCGAAGCTCAGGCAAGCCAGGCTGCCGACGCACTCACCCGCGCCGACCGTACGCTTGCCGTTTGTCAGTCCGATGCCGCCAGGGCAACACAAGCGAAGAACACCGCGGAGGCAGCGTGCGGCGCAGCGAAGAAGGCATGCACCGACGCTGTCGCTCTGAGAGCGGAAGCCTTCGGAGAACGCAATCCCGAAGCAGAGCTCACCGCTCACGATCGGGCCCTCAACGAGGCCCGCGCCCGCCTGCACGTCGCGCAAGACGCTCTCTCAAAGGCGCAGGCAAACGAAAGGGAAGGCACTGCCCGTGCCGAAACGCTCAGAAAAACCTCGGCGGATCTGGACGCCCAGATCACAGAGAAGCGCACTGCTCTTGCCAAGGCACTTGAGGATGCAGATTTTGAAACGATCGACGAAGCCAGAGGCGCCGCTCTGCCGGCTGAGACGATCAGAGCTTGCAGAACGCAAATGCAAAAGCTCGTCGAAGAGCGCGTGCGTCTTTCCGGCGAGGTCGCGCAGCTTGATAGACAGGTGAAGGAAGAATCCGCCAAGTCTCTGACAACAGAGACGGCCGAAGCGCTTGCGCCCAAGGCGGCGAATGCCGCCACCAAGCTCCTTGCAGGCAGGGATGAACTGAGCGCAGCGAAAAAGTCGATGGCCGAGGATGACCGTCGTAGACTTGAAGCCGACGACGCACGCAGGGAAATCGAACGGCTTCGTGAACTTGCCGGTCAGTGGGAGCAGCTCAACATGCTGCTCGGCAGCCATGACGGCAAGAAGTTCAGAGCGGCCGCCCAGAAGATCACGTTCCGCATCCTCCTCAAGCTCGCCAACGAGGCCATGAAGACCATGTCGCCCCGCTACCAGCTCAGGACGGGCGGGCCGTCGGGACTTTCTCTCGACGTCATCGACCACGAGATGGGAAGTCAGGTGCGCACCTCCCAGAACCTCTCCGGTGGCGAAAGCTTCATGGTGAGTCTGGCGCTTGCCCTCGGGCTCTCACGCATGGGCGGCCGAAATCTGAGGGTCGACACACTGTTCCTCGACGAAGGCTTCGGCACTCTCGACGAGGACACGCTCAACAAAGCGCTTTACGCCCTCGAGACGCTCCAGAAGTCGAGCGGCAAGCTCATCGGCATCATCTCCCATGTCAAGAGCATTCGTGAACGCATTGATGCGCAGATCGTCGTGACGAAGCGTCCCGGAAGCGGCAGAAGCACGCTGTCAGGACCTGGAGTCACGAAAATTGACGCAGAATAGCTGTACAGTTCCACAACAAGCTCAAAAAGCGAAGCCCTGCAGGGATCACCCCGCAGGGCTTCTTCAAGTCAGGTGAGAAAACACTCAGCGTGTAAAGTCAACGTCCTTCACCAACTCGGACACTCCCAAGTATTCGGCAAGCGCCCTGACGTCAGGGCAAAGCACGGCAGGCTTCGAGGCGATGAGGTCCTGAAGCGTCGATGCGCCGTAAGTCATGGCCGCAGCATCGCAGCCGTAGCGGTGCGCCATGATCACGTCGTGGGTCGTATCGCCGATCATGACCGTTCGTTCGGCAGGAACATCAAGCTCAATGCCGATCTTCTCGAGCATCTCGACATTGGGCTTGGGAAGGCATTCGGACGCCGTCTGCGTCGTCATGAAGAAGCCTTCCAATCCCGTACGCTCGAATACGCGCCGAAGGCCTTCACGACTCTTGCCCGTTGCAACCGCCGTCCTGAGGCCTCTTGCATGAAGTCCAACGATCAACTCGCGCATGCCGGGGAAGAGGATCACGTCCGCCTCGTGCGGGATGTACCACGCGCGGTAGATTTCACCGAACCTCATGTGCTCGGACTCGGGACAGTCAGGCACGACCTTGAGGATGGCGCTTCGCCAGTCGAGGCCGATCACGCCACAGGCGTCCTGAAAGGACGGCACGGGATAGCCCATTTCGCGCGCGGCATGCTGGATGCCCTGCGCGATGAGAGCCGTCGTGTCCATGACGGTGCCGTCCCAGTCAAAGACAAAAAGATCGTACTTGGGTGCAAAGCCCGTCATGTCAGCGGCCTCCCTTCTCATCAAGAACCTTTAGAAGCGCAGCACAGTCCTCAGGCATCGGCGCCTGAATGTCGAGCTGCTCGCCCGTCACGGGATGCGTGAAGCGCAGGCGGGCGGCGTGCAGAAACATGCGCTTGAGAGGCGCACCGAGCAGGCCTCGCGACACCTCCCTGTTGAAGTCGAAGTCCCCGTACTTGTCGTCACCCACGAGCGGGAAGCCCTGGGAGAGCGCATGGACGCGAATCTGGTGCGTGCGCCCCGTCTTGAGCTCCGCATCAAGATAGCTGACGGAGCCGTAGCGCTTCAGAAGCGTGAAGATCGTGTGGGCGGGAACTCCCTCGACCTGATCGACGCGCACGCGACGCTCGCCCGAGGGCAACAGATAGCGCACGAGCGGAAGCTTCACGTGCTGGCGGTCGTTGACCCAGTCGCCCTTGACGAGCAGGCGGTAGTGCTTCTCAATGCCGCCGCTCTCCTTCATCATGTCGTGAAGGCGCACGAGTGCCTTGCGGCTTCGACGAGACGATGATGGCGCCGGAGGTCTCGCGGTCGAGCCTGTGGGCAAGCTCAAGAAAGGGTTCGTCGGGACGCGAGGCGCGCAGGCGCTCGATGAGACCGTGCGAAATGCCCGAGCCGCCGTGGGCGGCAATGCCCGAAGGCTTGTTGACGATGAGAAGATGTCTGTCCTCGTACAGGACGGGAACCGTCCCTTCAGCAGGGGCACGGCCGCAGGCCTGCCTGCGGGCTTCTGAGAAATCCTGATCGGAGGCACGCGCAGCAGGTCGCCCTCGACGAGCTTCGTCTCCGCCTTGACGCGCGCCTTGTTGACGCGCACCTCACCAGCCCTGATGATGCGGTAGATGTGGCTTTTGGGCACGCCCTTGGCAACGCGTGCAAGATAGTTGTCGACACGCTGGCCGTCCGCATCCGGGCCGACCGCAATCCAGTTGACGCCGTCAGTACGCAAAGACGTGATCCCGGACGAAGGCAGGATGGAAATTTCCGCTTTGTTTTCTCCACTCATCGTTTATACTTGTCGGCTATGATCGTTTGAACCACCGTCCGCTCGACGGCTTCAGGCGGTCAGGTTTCAGACGTGACGAGGCTTGAAAGCGCCCCGTCAGGCATTGATGCGGCCCGAAGCCGCGTCATGACGCGCATTCTCTCACGTTTTCATCGATTTTTGTGTCCGCCGCCCCACTGGCGAAGCGTCGGGCTAAAACCCATTTTGTTCAACAGGCGTCCCGGTACCCGGCGTACCGAGCCCTCGCCAAAGGCGTCCGCGCCGTCCGACAGGACCTCCGCGATGCGCCGCACCGTTCTCGAAACGGCTCCCCGACATTAGGGCTCGCAGCCCCGGCAAAGCCGTGAGGCCAGCTTGAGCGCTTGTCCGCCCCCTTTGCGGCGGTCGTGTCCGGAACCGAAGCGAGACGAGCGGAGAAGCATCGCGACCGGTCCGCCGGCCGAGCAGCCCGCGCCTGCGACGGCTCCTGCCGAGAGAGGGATGCAGGCGGCATCAGGGCGACAATCCCCGATGCCGTTGCCTTTGAAGCTGAAATTCACTTGTCTGCCGCTCCGGGCTGTCAGCCCGGCCTGAGCGGACCCCGGACCGGGAAATTCGAGGGAGGTCCCTCTTTCCCGCCGCGCAGCACGCACTGGCGCAGCTCCCCCGTCTTCCCTTCGGGTGTTGAGCGCGCCGCGTAGAGTCATCTGCGCCCGAAGCCTCCGACGGGTCTGAAAAATGCTCCGGCCGCGCTTATCAGCGTATGCACCGGCGGGCTTTTCCTCGTGCTCCGCACGATGGAGAAGGCTCGGAATGCTGTGAGGGATTGAGCCCGTTCGAACGCTCCCGCGTCCGCTCGTGAAGACTCTCCCCAGTTGCCCCGATCGGGGCAGACACAGCGCCGTTGACGCACCCGACAGCAACCAGGATGGCCGGCCGCAGGGCTCCAAAAGGTGCGTCACACGCACCATGGGGGCACGCGTGCCGTCGGCGCCGAAACGCGCGGAAGACGCCACCCGTGCCGACCTCAACGAGGTCCGGCATGACGGGCCTGCGTCCTTCGATGCGGCTGAGGCGCGCTTGCCGTTGCCCGCAGCGAATGCAGGGACAGGCGCCATTTCACTTCAAGGCACGCCAAAGTCCGCCCGCGTCAGTGGCGGCCGGAGTGCAATGCCATGAAGCGCATGCTTTTCAATGCCACGCACGCGGAAGAAACCCGCGTCGGCATCGTCGATGGACAGAAGCTCATCGACATCGACATCGAGACCGTGGGCCGCGAAGCCCGCAAGTCCAACATCTACAAGGGCGTCGTGACCCGCATCGAGCCCAGCCTCGAAGCCTGCTTCGTCAACTACGGCGAAGAGCGCCACGGCTTCCTTCCCTTCAAGGAAATCTCCCGCGCCTACTTCAAAGGAAGGCGTCGACGTCCGTTCGGCCTCCATCCGCGAAGCCATCACGGAAGGTCAGGAACTGATCGTTCAGGTCGAAAAGGAAGAGCGCGGCAACAAGGGCGCCGCCCTCACGACCTTCATCAGCCTTGCCGGCCGCTATCTCGTCCTCATGCCGAACAATCCGCGCGGTGGCGGCGTCTCCCGCCGCATTGAAGGCGAGGAACGTCAGGAACTGCGCGAGGCCATGGAAAAGCTCGACCTGCCTGGCGGCATGTCCACCATCGCCCGCACGGCCGGCATCGGCCGTACGACCGAAGAGCTCCAGTGGGACCTCAACTACCTCCTCAAGCTCTGGGAGGCCATCTCCGAAGCCGCTGCGCCGCAGTATGAGCTCGTGCGCGAGGAAAACGGCCGCCGCACCACGCAGCTCGTCAAGACGAGCGTCGTCGAAGGCCGCCCGCTTCGCCGCGCCAATCCTCCGCCCTTCCTGATCGTTGAGGAATCCAACCTCGTCGTGCGCGCCATCCGCGACTACTTCCAACCCGACATCGGCGAAGTGCTCGTCGACACGGACGAGATCTATGAACAGGCCCGCCAGTTCATGTCGCACGTCATGCCCGACATGGTCGGCCGCGTCAAGCGCTACCGTGAGGACATTCCGCTCTTCACGCGCTTCCAGATCGAACACCAGATCGAAACAGCCTACTCCCGCACGGTCCCGCTGCCCTCCGGCGGAGCGATCGTGATCGACCATACGGAAGCCCTCGTCGCCGTCGACGTCAACTCCGCACGCGCCACGCGCGGCGCCGACATCGAGGAGACGGCCTTCCGCACCAACTGCGAGGCTGCCGACGAAGTGGCCCGCCAGATGCGCCTGCGCGACCTTGGCGGCCTCATCGTGATCGACTTTATCGACATGGCCGACACGAAGAACCAACGCGCCGTC